>JGI24023J19991_10000940_pt1 | contig 22818 bp, 20 predicted proteins | sample Cruoilmetagenom1_FD_19991 | JGI IMG/M metagenome (IMG submission 19991) | reverse complement strand
GGTAATACTCCTTCATCTCATCCGCCAGGTTGGGCGTGATCTCCAGGGCCGCCTTGGTTTGGCCGACGCCTGAGATGTCGTCGAGTTCGCCCTCGATGCACAGCAGGGCGGTGCGGGTGATGTATTCCGGCGGCACCGGGTGCCAGCGGGCGATCATCTTGCCCCGCGGCAGCTCGTGCTCCTGGAAGACCGTCTTAACGGTTTGCAGATAGAACTCCGCCGGCAGGTCCATGACCGCCCGGTACTCCTCGTAGAACGCCAGCTTCTTATCTGCCACCGCAGCGCGCGTGGCCCGGATTTCTGGCAGGTCCGCCAATTGGCGGACCTCATCAGCTTTGAGCTAAAGTCCTTTAGAAACCGATAATTCGAGGAAAACGTTGACCGCGCTACAACCGATCCGCGAAACGGGACGACCCAGGAGCGGCAAGGGGACTATATGACGCGCCCAAGCCCCGCCCAAGCTGTGTCAGCCAGCCTTCTTTGGCGGGGCATCCGCATCCGCGGGCGGCGCCGGCATTGGCTTGCCCTGAGCAAAGGCCGCGGCGCCGGGATGGAGCAGCAACGGCGCGTCGCTTGCGGGTTGCGGAACCCGGGCGCCGGCAAAATTGTTCGATAGGGCATGGCACACAAGCCAACCATGATGGTCGGGCAAGTCTTGCCCAGCCAGCATAAGATGGCGCCCGAACTCCATCAGGACAGTGAGCGGATACGGCCCATATTCCTCGAACGGCGGGCGACCAAATCGCAGCTGCACGCCTTCCTGTTCCGTGAGGATAACGATCCGCACCTGGTCCGTGGTCACCAGGCTCGCAAGGCGTAGCTGGTCCGGTGCACGTGCGACCTGCGCGTTGCTTTCGGGCAATTCCTGCGCAAGCCGCTCGACGATCCGCTTGCCAAGTGGATAGCTTTCAGGATCCGCCTTGCAGGTGCCGACCACAAGGTGCCGTTGCCGGTAGACCCGCCATTGCTGGTAGGGGGTGTGGGCATGAGCAACCGGCGCGCACAGCAACGCACCGCCAAGACCGCAGATAAAGCCACGCCGGGCAAGCAGCGGAACCGAGGCTATGGCCCCGCCTGGCCTTAGCCCCGGTCCGCAAGTCCTGTGCCGGTCATTCCCCCGTAAAGACATCGTTGTTCAGAACAGCTGTCACCACATAGTTCGGAACATCGACCACCTGGCCGACGCGCAGATCGACGGCGACGCTGGCAAGCACATAGGCCTGCTCCGGCGTAAGCTTATGCACGCGCACGATATAATCGATTATCTGAGTCAGCGCGTCGCGGGCAGCCAGAGTCAAGTCTTCGGAGAGATTCTCCAGATCCATGATTTTCTGCGAATCGATGTAGCTGAGGAACGGCGGAACCGCGCCCTTTTCCTTGAGCGGCAGACCTATTGTTTGATGGAACGACGCCGGCTCCATGTTCTTGATCTGCGGTCCGCCTTCAACCTCGGGTTGCCGGACGAATTGTCCCGCGCCTTTTCGGATCTCGGTCACCACCGTGACCGTCGCGCCCATCTCGATGGCCGTTCCGGCAACCTCTCCATCTCCTTGCGCATAGTGCACGTCGCCGACGAATAGGCCGCAGCCATCAATGAAGCAGGGAAACAGCAGCGTGGTGCCGATCTGCATCTGCTGGACGTCCATGTTGCCGCCGTTCTCACGCGGTGGAATGGTGCGCAGGCAGTCATCCTTGTGCGACCCCTCCGGGCCGCACACCGCCGCCGGGAGCGCGCCCTTGGGCTCCGGCTGAAGCGCAACACCACCGAAACTGGCAAGTAAAGCCTCGCGCGCCTTCCAAGCAATGATCTCCGACTCGCCCGGCAGCACGCCGATCGAACCCGGAAATGCTTCGAAAGGAATGCGTACGCCAGGCATTTGCGCGGATTCAGCATGGGTGCGCGTCGTCTTCCAGTTGACGATGAACGGTTTGGTATAAAGATCACGCAGGAACCCGAACCCCGGCACGATGACGGTGTAGCCATACTCATCCGGCACGATATCCACCAACGTGACGGCAAGAACGTCGCCGCGTTCCGCACCCTCGATATGGACCGGACCGGTCATCGGATGGACCAGGTTCAGGTCGACCGCGGTCACATCGTCGGGAACGGACTCCAGATTAAGATCGGCGTCGAGCGCATCACGCGTTTCGAAGACAACGAAATCCCCCGGCTTGGCGCGTGCCACCGGCATGATTGCCGGATGATACCGGTTGAAGCAATTCGGGTCGCCGGCGCAATGGGCACCCTTCTTTGCAACCTCGACAATGCTACGCCATTTGACATCGGTCGTGTCTGCCTTCGCCGCAAACGCGGAAACAGAAATGGCTGCAGCTGCAGCGGCCACCAATAACCGAGTATACATTGTCCCCTCCCTAAGCGCGTGAGTGCACCATCCATTCTTTGGAAAATTTTTCTACATGCCCCACCGACCGCATCATATGCTACCCAAGCTGCATTCGTCGAGCGCTCGAATCACAGACCCGCACGATGGGCCGCGATCGCCCCTTCGCTGGTTCCCAGGCCATAGCCGGACAACAACTCGCCGTATTGGCCCGCCGTGATGATCTGCCAAAAGATACAGATCCCCGCGGCATCGGTGATATGCGCTGTTGTGCAAACAGCGCCACGGCCCCTAAGCTGGCTGTCGCGACCCGCGCGGCAATAGCGTGGGAGGGCGATAGTCGATCTAGGAGGACTGAAATGCCAGACAGTGTCTACAAGATCATCGAACTCGTCGGCACCAGCACTGAGTCTTGGGAGAAGGCGGCGGCGGCCGCCGTGGCGCGCGCCAGCAAGACGATGCGCAATCTGCGCATAGCCGAAATTTCCGATCTCGACATGCACATCAAGGATGGGAAAATCGAGGCGTACCGCGCGAAGGTGAAGGTCTCCTTCAAGTACGAGGATTGAGGCTATCCCCTGACCGAATGGCTGGCGGCGCGGAGACGGCGCGGCGGTTTGGTTCCTCCCGGCAGGCCGGCCAATTGCCGGCGCCTACGTCCCGAAGAGGTGGGTGCCGAGGATGAAGCGTTGGCCGGAGAGGACGGGCAGGACTTCGTGCAAAAGCGAGCAAGACCAGACCACGGCTGCGCCCGTGGGGACCAGATATTCGTGGCCGCCATACTCGGGAAAGCGCAGGCCGCCGCCGGAGAATTCTTCCGCGTTCAGGGTAACCGCCATTGTGAAGCGCCGCTGCTGGGTCTCCGGCGTTGGATTGTCGCGGTGCGCCGGCAGGGAACCGCCTTCGGCAGCGTCATAGCCGGCGATGCGGTACTCCTCACGCTGTGAGGCGGTGGTTTGGAACGCCTTACGAATCTCGGGCATGACGCGGCGGCCTAATTTGGCGTCCAGGTATTGCTGCATCTGCGGATCACGGACGACAAGCTGCAGAACCCGCCCATAGCTTTCGTTGCGGACCTTGAAGTTACCCGTTTCCACGGCATAGCCCTCGCAATACATGCCGTCGGTTTGCCAGATAGTCGCTGGCTGATGCCAAACCTCGATCAGTCGAGCGCAATCTGCCGGCGTCAAAACCCGAGGTAACACCAGAACCGGTGGGTGGGCGCTGATCGGCGCACCGCGGTACTCTTTTTCCAACCGCAGAAGATCCGTCAGCGCCCGCGGCGCGTGGGATCCGGCTTCGCCGCCGCCGATCGCGCGGACGGCACGGAAGTTCGGGTCAACGACCAGAGTGACCACGGGACAGTCGGGTGGCATGGGTTCCAGACCACAAGCCTTGAACACCTTGCCATCGGAATCGGAGAGCACCTGAAACGGAAGATCATGGGTCGCGTGCAGGTGCCGGTTTTCGGCGACACTTCTGCGCGTGATGGCAAAGACGGTCGCACCGGTTTCCTTGAACGCCTCGGCGTGGTCNCAAATGGCCGCTAGCTCACGCGCGTAAGACGCGCCGTCATCGCCGGTGCCGCANTCAAAGACCAGAAGCGNTGGCTTTCCGGCAACCTCGTCGGCCACAGGAGTCGTGGGGTCGCCGTCGTGATCNGGCAGAATGAACGAGGCGATCCGATCGCCGCATTCTAGTTGCATCGCCGCGCCAAGAGGCACCTGGTTCGTGGGCTGCACCTTCGCCCCCCCTGTGTCGAGATTCCCGTTCTGCGCGAGAATTTCCCCGATAGTATGCCGCAACATGGCCGCCGGCGGAACCGGTCATGCTTTTGCACCTGATTTGCTGTTTGCGGCGTTGAAAGAATACGCATGCGGCGATAGTCTCTCGGCCCCGGTGGATGCGGCCGCAACCTTTGCGGAAATTCAGCGACCCGCCGGTAAGCCATCATGCAGGGAGAGGCCAGAAAATATGAACGATGTCGGTGGGATCGGGGCTGAACGCCTGCGCTCATTCGTGGAGCGGATCGAGCGGTTGGAGGAAGAGAAGGCGGCGCTTACCGCGGACATCCGCGAGGTTTATGCCGAGGCCAAGGGCAACGGCTTCGATACCAAAGTCATGCGCCAGATCATCCGGCTGCGCAAAATGGAAACCGCCGACCGGCAGGAGCAGGAAGCTCTACTCGATCTGTACAAACGCGCCATCGGCTTGGTGGCATAAAACATCGTCCGGTCAGCCGTTGCCTCGCGACTGTCATCCCGGGCGCTAGGTGAGCCGGAAAACCGGAGGTTTTCAGCAAGCGATCCTTGCGACCCGGGATCCATCCNCCGGTCGCGCCGACATGTCCGACGTGGATACCGGATAGCTTGATTTGCCAACCAAATCGAAGATTTGGGGCAAATCAGCTTCCGGTATGACAATTTAGGTTTTGATCGAACCTAAGCTCTAGAACTTCTCCAGGCACGGGCGCAGGTCGAGCTCCTGGGTCCAGGCGCTGCGCGGTTGTTCGTGCAGATTCAGATACGCCTCGGCGATGGCCGATGGGGCCAGGACGGCGTCGCCGCCGCGCTCCTCGGCCTGGTAGCCGGGCCGCTCGCCGGCGATCTGACCATCGATAATGGCATGCGCCACGTGAATGCCCTTCGGGGCAAACTCCCGCGCCATGCTTTGCGCCAGGGCGCGCAGACCGAATTTGGGCATGGCCAGATTTACAAAACCCGCCGAGCCGCGCAGGGAGGCGGTAGCGCCGGTGTAGATGATGGTCCCGGCGCCGGCGGGAACCATGCGGCGCAGGGCCGCCTGACCCACGTGTAGGCCGCCGAGGCAGCCGATGCGCCAGCAGTCCTCGAAGTCGCGCGGATCGATATCCAAAATGCCGCCGGGCCGATAGGCGCCAGCGTTGTAGACGGCGAGGGTCGGGGTGCCCAGATCGCTTGTCACCGCGGCAAACATATCCTCGACCGCACCGGCGTCGGTGGCATCGCAGGCATAGGCCTTGCCACCTATCTCGGCCGCCAGGTCACTGAGCTTGTCGGCGTTGCGGCGGGCGATGGCTACGGCCATACCCGCGCCGGCGAATCGGCGGGCAAGGGCGGTGCCCAAGCCCGGTCCGGCACCGACGACGACGGCGACTGGCTTGTTCATTCGGCGGCCGTCCGTTGCGCTGACGGCGAGCGAAACAAGGCCAGGAGCTGTGCCTGGTGCGTCTTCGCTTGGGCCAGGTGCTGTTCCTTCACGTGGCCGAAGCCGCGCAGGTGCTCGGGCACCGAGGCCAAGTCGACGGCCAGGCGATGATTGTCCGCCGTCAGGCCGCCGAGGACCTCGTCGATCAGGGTCTCGTAATCGCCAATAAGGCTCCGCTCCAGCCGGCGCTCGGCGGAATAGCCGAAGATATCGAACGGCGTGCCACGTAGGCGGCGCAGCTTGGCCAAAACCTTGAAGGCGTGGAACAGCCAGCCGCCGTACTCACGCTTTTGCAAATGCCCGGTGTCCGGATCGCGGCGGGCAAGCAACGGCGGTGCCATGTGGAAGCGCAGGTGCACATCACCCTCGAACTGCTGGCGCAGCTTGGCCATGAATTCGCCGTTGGTGTAAAGGCGCGCCACCTCGTATTCGTCCTTGTAGGCGAGCAACTTGAAGTAGTAGCGCGCCACCGCCTCGGCCAGGCCCGCGTGGCCGGGCGTACGCTCTGCCTCGGCGGCGCGCACCCGCTCCACCAGGGCGCAGTAGCGGGCGGCGTATTCGGCATCTTGATAATCGGCCAGGAAAGCGGCCCGGCGCGTGATCATCTCCTCCAACGTGGCGGAAAGATGACGGCTTGGCGGCGCCCGTCTGGGTTTGGCCAAAGCCTCCACCGCTTGCAGGTCATGCGCGGCGCGGCGGCCCCACAGCAGCGACTTCTTGTTGGCGGCAATGGCGACGCCATTCAATTCGATGGCGCTCTCGATGGCTTCGATGGACAGCGGGATCAGACCCTTCTGCCAGGCATAGCCCACCATGAACAGGTTGGTCGCGATCGAATCACCGAGCAGGGCGGTGGCCAGGCGCGTGGCGTCCACGAAGTCGGCGTTGCCCGGGCCGGCGGAGTCGGCAATGACCTCGCGCAATTCCCGCGCCGGAAATGCTAGGTCCGGATTGCGGGTGAAGTCGCCGGTGATCGTCTCGTGGGCGTTGATAACGGCGTGGGACGAGCCGTGCTCGATCTTGGATAGCGCATCGAAGCTGCCGGCCACCACGAGATCGCAGCCAAGTACCAGTTTCGCGCCGCCGGCGGAAATACGCACGGCATGGATATCCTCCGGCTGCGCGCCGATGCGCACGTGGCTGATGACGGCGCCGCCCTTTTGCGCCAGACCGGCCATGTCGAGGACAGAGCACCCCTTGCCTTCGATGTGCGCCGCCATGCCAAGCAGAGCGCCGATGGTGACCACGCCGGTGCCGCCGACGCCGGTCACCAGGATTCCGTAGGGCTCCTGGATTTCCGGCAGGGTTGGTGTTGGCAGGTTGGCCCAGGGCCCTAGCTCAACGGCGCCGGCGGCGCTTTCGCCCTTGGGCTTGCGCAGGCCGCCACCGTGCACGGTGACGAAGCTGGGGCAAAAGCCGTTGACGCAGGAATAGTCCTTGTTGCAGGACGACTGATCTATCGCGCGCTTGCGTCCGAACTCGGTCTCCAACGGTACCACGGAGAGGCAGTTTGACTTGACCGAACAGTCGCCGCAGCCTTCGCAGACCAGGTCGTTGATGAAGACCCGCTTCGCCGGATCGGGATAGAGGCCGCGCTTACGCCGGCGCCGTTTCTCGGCGGCGCAGGTCTGGTCGTAGACGATGGCGGTCACCCCGGGAACGTCGCGAATCTGTCGCTGGACGTGGTCCAACTCGTCCCTGTGGTGGACGAAAACGCCCGGCGCCCATTCGACACCGATCGGATACTTGTTCGGGTCGTCGGCGACGACGACGATCTTCTTCACGCCCTCTGCGTAGAGCTGGCGGGTGATCATGGCCGGGTCCAACGGGCCGTCCACGTGTTGGCCGCCGGTCATGGCCACGGCGTCGTTGTAAAGCACCTTGAAGGTGATGTTGACGCCGGCGCCAACGCAGGCGCGCACCGCCAGAATACCGGAATGGAAATAGGTCCCATCGCCCAGGTTGGCAAAGACGTGCTGGGTCTTGCTGAACGGCGCCTGGCCGACCCAGGGCACACCCTCGCCGCCCATCTGGGTGAAGGTATCGGTGCGCCGGTCCATCCATTGCACCATGTAGTGGCAGCCGATGCCGGCCAGCGCCCGGCTACCCTCGGGCACACGGGTCGACGTGTTGTGCGGACAGCCGGAGCAGAAATAGGGGATGCGCTGCATGGGCGCGGATTTGGCCTCCAGGGCCGTTTCCCGCTCGGTGAGGAAACGCAACCGCTGTTCGATCCGCTCGCTGGAATAGAAGCGCGCGATGCGCCGGGCGATGACCCGGGCGATGCGCGCCGGGGTCAGTTCCTTGGTGGAGGGCAGGATCCACTCCTGCTCCTCGTCGTACTTGCCGATGACCCGCGGGCGCACATCGGCGCGCCAATTATAGAGTTGCTCCTTGATCTGGTTTTCCAGGACGGCGCGCTTTTCCTCGACCACCAGGATCTCGTCCAGGCCTTCGGCGAAGGCGCGCAAGCCGGTGCGCTCCAGGGGCCAGGTCATGCCCACCTTGTAAACGGTCAGGCCGATGTCGGCGGCCATCGCATCGTCAATGCCCAGATCCTCTAGGGCCTGGCGGACGTCCAGATAGGACTTGCCAGCGGTGACGATACCAAAACGCCGCTTGGGAGAGTCGACGACCACCCGGTCAAGCCGGTTAGCGCGGGCGAAGGCGAGGGCCGCGCGGACCTTGTAGCGGTGCAGACGCTCTTCCTGCTCCAGGGGTTGGTCGGGCCAGCGAATGTTGAGGCCGCCGGGCGGCATCTCGAAATCGTCGGGCAGGACGATCTGCGCGCGATGCGGGTCCACATAAACGCTGGCCGAGCTGTCGACCGTCTCGCCGATGGTCTTGAAGCCGATCCAGCAGCCGGAATAGCGGCTCATGGCCCAGCCGTAGAGACCGAGATCGAGGAACTCCTGCACGCCCGCCGGATTGAGCACCGGGATCATGGCGTCCATGAAACTGTATTCGCATTGGTGCGCCAGGGTGGACGACTTGGCGGTGTGATCGTCACCGGCTAGCAACAATACCCCGCCATGCGGCGAAGAACCCGCGGCGTTGCCGTGCTTGAACACGTCGCCGGAACGGTCGACGCCCGGCCCCTTGCCGTACCACATGGCGAAGGCGCCGTCGTAACTGCTATCGCCGAATAGATTGCCTTGCTGGCTGCCCCAAATGGCAGTAGCGGCCAGGTCTTCGTTGACGCCGGGTTGGAAATGGATGTGGTTGCTTTGCAGGAACCGGCGTGCCTGCCAAAGCTGCTGGTCCAGCCCGCCAAGCGGCGAGCCGCGATAGCCGGAAATAAAACAGCCGGTGTTCAAACCGGCCGCGGCATCGCGCTGTCGTTGCATGATCGGCAGGCGCACGAGGGCTTGCGTTCCGGTCAGGAAAATTCGCCCGGCATCGAGGGCGTATTTATCGTCTAGGGAGACGGCCGCAAGCGCCATGGCCTGGTATCCCGCAGTGGCTGCTATGGGTGCAATTCAGCACCGGAGTCGCTGGATAAAGTTAACCTGTACTGACCTTTTTTTCAACGTGGTACCGGTGACCGTCCACTAGAAAGCACAAATCGCTCGCCATTGCACTCGCGCGCGCAAGGGAAACAAAGTCACCAGGTACATCGGAGAAATTTTGCATCCGGTATCGCCGAACCGGCCGGTGTTGCCGCCCTAATAGCGCAGTTTAACGACAATCACTTCGTTCGGGGCCTCGACGTCCACCGCCGCCTCGTCGAACGCGGGCGGCCCCAGGCTGATCCAGGCGCCATTGCTGAAGCCCAAACCCTCTTTCGGCAGGCCCAGAAACGTGCGGTCGAAGTCGCCGTTGCCGTTCTCGTCATGATAGCTGACGACCGCGTAGCGGCCCGTCGGCAAACCGGCGAGGCGAAAAATAACGCGCCCGAACTGCGCCTTCTGCTTGGTCTCGGCGACCACCGAGTCGGCCTCGGTGAAGCCATCGGCAGCGGACCACAGGGCGACGCGCACATCGCCGTCGGCGCTGCGCAGGTTCTCGACCACAACGGTAACATCGGCCGAAGACATCGGTTTGGCCGGGCTGACGGCGACAACCACGAAAACCAGCGCCAGCGCGGCAGTCGATCTCAATCCTATCATGTGCTTGACCTAGAGCGATATCGGGCCGATCTCTTAATATAGGGTGGGCGTAGGCTGTCGGGAAGGCCAATCGGCATCGCGGCAGTCCAAGCCGGCAAATGACGGGCCCCAAGGCGTCGCAGATATCCGGGAGACTATGATGAATACACTCTTAAGCCGTGCCGGATTGGCGCTTGCCGGCGTGATATTGCCCGGCGCGGCGTGGGCGCAGGGCTATCCCGACCGTTCCCATATGTGGGATGGGGGCTGGGGTTGGGGCCATATGATTTTCGGTTCCGTGATGATGATCGCCTTCTGGGGCACCATCATCCTGCTCATCGTCTTGGCCGTGCGCTGGCTCGGTGGAGCGGGGCAGGCGCCCGGGCCGGCCGGCAAGTCGGCGGTCGACATCCTGAAGGAGCGCTTCGCNCGCGGCGAGATCGACAAGGCGGAATTCGAGGAACGNCGNCNNGCCCTGGGCGACTAGTGGCGCTTTCCCGCGATGCCAAGCGGCGGCTTNTNGCNGCCGCTGCTGTCATTTTGATCTTGGCAGCCATCTATGGTGCGTTGTCTTGGAGCGGTGTCCTGGAGCGCCTTCTGAGTGGCGAGGCCTTGCACGACACCGTTATTCGTCTGGGGTGGCTTGGCCCGGCGGCGGTCGTTGCCCTGATGAGCTTTGCCATCGTGCTCAGCCCCATCCCTAGCGCGCCGATTGCCATGGCGGCCGGTGCGGCATACGGCCACATGTGGGGGGCGCTGTATGTGGGGGTCGGCGCTGAAGTTGGCGCATTGCTGGCCTTCGGTATTGCCCGCATCCTGGGCCGGGAGGTCCTGGTGCGATGGTTCGGCGACCGGGTATCGGTCGGCTGGTTGGGGTCGCAGAACGCGTTGATGGCGGTTGTGTTCGCCACCCGGTTGATGCCGTTCCTATCGTTCGATCTGGTTAGCTATGCCGCCGGCCTGACGCCGCTCACACTCTGGCGCTTCGCCGTGGCAACCTTGCTGGGTATCGCGCCGGCAAGCTATCTGCTCGCGCACTTCGGCGAGGAATTTGCCTCGGCGGACGCGCAAAGGGTGGGTTTTGCGGTGCTTGCCCTGGGGAGCATCACTCTGGTGCCGGTGGCCATCAAGGTCCTGCTCGACTGGCGCCGGCGGCGGCGTGACGTGGTGGCTAAACCGCCTCTTTGAGCAAAGTCATCAAAATGGAGCCGGGTAGCGCGCCGGTTTTGCAATCGACCATGATCGCGCCCCGCATATTCGTATCCGTCAGATCCGCGCCGCGAAGATCGGCGCCATGCAGGTTGGCGCTCAGGAGATTGGCCCCTTGCAGGTTTGCCGCGGCGAGCATGGCATCGGACAAGTTGGCGCCCACTAGAGTCGCCGCGCCAAGATCCGCGGCGGCGAGATTGGCACCCGTGAAATTGCGGCCACTCAGCTCCAACCCGGCGAAGATCGCTCGTTCGCCCGCGTTGCCGCCACTGGAGATCCATTCGGCGTGGTTGGCCAGCCGCTCTTCGATCCAAGCGTCGGTGACCCCGGTGGTGTCCGCCGTTTTGGCGCGGGTAAGATCGATGCCGGAGAAATCGGTTTCGGTCAGCGCGGCGCCGCGCAAGTCGGCATCGGCCAGGCGCGCGCCGGCCAGGTTTGCCCGGACAATTTCCGCGCCTTGAAATTGGGTCTCGCGCATGTCGGCATTGCGCAGATCGACGTCCTGCAGCAACGCGCCGTTGAAGACGGCGTTCTTTAGTTTGCTATGCGCCATGTTGGTGGCGCGCAGCATGGCGTTTCGAAAAATGCTTGGGGAGAGGTTGCCAATCTGGTTCGTCTTGTCGTCCATGATGGCGCAGTCGCGCAGATCGGCGCCGACGAACTTGGTGGCGGTCAGATTGGCGCGCTCAAAGGTCGCCGCGCGTAGATCCGCCTTCTCGAAATTGGCACCGGTCAGATCGGCATCCTCGAAGCTGCCGGCAAACAGGTTGGCAAGGCTAAAATCACTATCAGAAAGCCGCGACCCATCGAAGGTGCAGGCGAGCAATTCGGCCTTGCTCAGCTCCATGCCACTGAAGTCGAGGCGCGACAAATCGCACCGGCGCATCGCGATCTTTCGGCCGTTACGTACCCCCCGCAGGAAGTCGCTGTGCAACTCCCGCAAGCCGTCGAGCAATTGCTGGGTAACGCGAACGCCGGTCAAAATGTGATGGCCATGGCGTTGTCTTTGCGTGCGGCTTCGTCTCTCCGACATTCAGCCGAAATTCCCCTCCTCAAGCCGCCGGCCGACCCGCGACGGCAGTTAGTCCCAGGCTCCGTTTTTCTAGTCCGGGTATCGCGTCAAACAGCGAGCCGTCTGGCGCGCCCCATGTCGGCCGGGACGATTGGATTTAGCATATTCAACGCTTTATTGATTAAGCAAAATTGAATAGAAGAGGTTACCAAATAGGAAATATATAAAATGCCGTAAATAATATATAGCGCATTACATTGTATTTACATGGATATTTTTCAGTAAAACAGAATATATAGTAAAAGATACTGAGGCATGTCCTCATAAATCGCGAAACGGCGTGGGATGCTCGCACCCACGCTTTCAGGCGCTTCGCCGACATCAGGCGAGCGAGCAGTGTACGCCGCGCTCCCTAGCTTGCGCGCTCGACGAATTGATCGACCGCCTCGATGGCATGAGTCGCGTAGATCATACTCGGTCCGCCCCCCATGAGGATGGCAACGCCGATTGCATCTGCCAACTCTTCTCTCGTGGCACCTGCTTCAAGAGCGTCATGTATATGATGGGCAATGCAGTCGTCGCAGCGCACCACGATGCTGATTGCCAAGCACATGAGCTCTTTTGTCTTGGTATCAAGGGCGCCTGCAGCCGCGCCTGCCTTGTGAAGTTCGGCAAATGCCTTCATGACCGCAGGCTGGGCCGATCCAAGGGTTCGCGAGTTCTTGAGCACGGTCTCGAACTTGTCGCGATAAGAATTAGCTGTTGCTGTTGTGTTGCTCACGGCTTGGGTTCTCCAGCTGCACCATCTGGCCCGGATTAAGCCGACGGCTTCAGGACTTCATCAAGAGCCTCGAGAAATGAGCGGATTTGATCATCTGACATGCCAGCCGAGCCTTTCTCAACAATTGCTGAGAGGATCGCGGCGCCGACCTCGCCCCGTCTATTTGGTTCAATCGTCGGCAACATCATTCCAATGCAATGGGGCATCATCCCCTTAAGCATCATCTCCGGCATTTGTTGACCGGAACCACCTTGCATCATTTCACTCATCATGCTCGGCATTCCGCCAGACTTTTCACCGCTGCTCTTGGACATCATGCCCATCATCATCTTGGGCATCATCTCCTTCATATCGATGCCTTCGGTCATCTTGCCCATCATGGTTGCGCACATCTCTTTTTTCTCGGACGCACTCATGCCGCCGAAGAACTGCTCCATGATTGACTTCATCATTGCCCGACGATCGTCTTTATCCATTGATGCGCTGGCCATCATGGCACCTCCTGTTGAGACATCTGTGCTTTGCCAACCAGCGGCTGCTCGTGGCGACCGAAGATCTTGTCGGGCAAGTCATGAGCATCGAGTTCCACGGTCGCGGGAAACTGGACCTTCACAGTTGCGTTCGCGAGCCCGACCTCCTTCATGCCCTGAAAGACGTGGCAATCAGTGTCCATGAGTGTGAGTCGCGCTGTATGTGCCGCGGAATAACATCCCAACACGAGCACCGCCTCAAACTCCCGTGCACGGTTAAGAAGCCTGCGGCGCTGCCCCGCAGTCCAAAGACACATCAGCGGATGCGGCAAACGCATGGTGAAGGCATCGGTCCGATTACCGCGCTTTTTTAGCGTCTCGCGGACCGACGTGATGTACTCCTCTAACGCTTGTGTCTTGAAACCGTTCTTGAAGAACTCGATGAAAGGCTGCTTTTTGAGTATAGCCATAGATGCCGCAGGACACATGGGGCAGGCAACGATCAAGACTGACTTGAAGGGCTCGAGGTCCGCTGTAAGATCGAGAGGCTTCAGTCGGATGGGCATGGCCCTTTACCTCGAGCGTATAAGACTCCACCCTGGCAGACCTGTTGTCTTGATGCGGTTAAACTCTGGCCCGGGACCACGACAACCGCTTGCGTCTTGTTAAAGATCGCAGTTGGCCCTTCGGCTCGCATTGATCTCGATCAAGAGACGGATAGCGGCCACCGCAGCGATCTACGTGTTTGCGATCAATCCAACAATTGTGATCAGTCTAGAACCGAGCCGAGTGATTTACCCTGCCAAAACCAGTTTGCGTGACTAGCTGAAACGTTCGCAACGGATCAATCAGCAACATTGGCAAAAGGTGTGTCGGCTTCCGTCTTGGGGTGCTCTGCGACATAGCGCATCTCAGCTTGCGATGTCACCGGCGCGCATGATTCAAGCTCCAAAAGGAGTCCGAGCCATGCGATATGCGATGAGTGAGACTGAATGGGGAATCATCCAGCCAATCCTGCCGAACAAGCCAAGAGGCGTTCCGCGCGTCGATGACCGACGCGTCCTCGATGGTATTTTCTGGGTTCTGCGATCGGGCGCTCCATGGCGTGATCTGCCTGATCGGCATGGCCCCTACACCACCTGCTACAACCGTTTCGTTCGTTGGCGACGTGCGGGCATTTGGGACCGGATCATGGAAGGGTTCAGTGCCGCTCACGAAGCAGCTGTGCAGATGATCGATACGACCGTAGTGCGGGTGCACCAGCACGGAGCCTGCATCGCCAACAGCGGTAATCAGCACATTGGCCGGTCTCGCGGTGGGCTCACGAGCAAGATCCACGTGGTCGTGGACGGCAAGGGCCTGCCGATGAAGCTCGGGCTCACCGCAGGTCAGGTTCATGACAATCGACCTTGCTCGATCTTGCTGGATAAGCTGCCGAAAGACGGTCGGCTTCTGGCGGACCGTGGCTACGATGCCGATTGGATCAGGGCGTTTGTCGCCGACCGAGGTGCATGGGCGAACATTCCGCCCAAGGCCAATCGAAAGGACCCGATCTGCTTCAGCCCCTATCTCTACCGGGACCGCAATCTGGTCGAGCGGTTCTTCAACAAGATCAAGCAGTGCCGCCGTGTCGCCACTCACTACGACAGGCTCGCGGCCAACTATCTCGCCTTTGTTAAGCTCGCCTGCATCAGGCTATAGCTGCGTACTTATGAGTCCACGGCCTAGTATAGATCCTCTAGTGATTTTCCGTAATTCTCGAAAACCACATGTCGACGAACCTTTAGGCTGGGTGTCATCATTTTGTTGTCGGTCGTAAATGTGCTGCCGGCGACCCTGAACCGGCGAATTCTTTCATAGGGTGATAGGTCCCGATTGATTCTATCCACGGCGCCCGACAGGGCCGTGTGCAAGGCCGGATCGTCGCACAGCTTGCTCAGATCGGCCGGTTTACCGTTCTCTCTGGCGAAAGTGGCCAGGAACTCGTCGTCTGGTACCAGGATTGCGACCAGATGCGGGCGCTTGTCGCCATAGACCATGGCCTGCTGAATTTCGGCCTGCAGGGTCAGCAGACCCTCGATTCGCGTCGGCGAAACGTTATCGCCACCGGAAAGAACAATGATGTCCTTCTTGCGGTCGGTGATTTGGATATAACCGTCCTCATCGAGGCGGCCGATATCGCCGGTGTGCAGCCAACCGTCCTTCAGAGCCTCCGCCGTTGCTTCCTCGTTGCGCCAGTAACCCTGCATGACCAGTTCGCCGCGCACCAGAATCTCGCCGTCCTCGGCGATCTTTACCTCGACGCCTTTGAGGGGCGGGCCCACGGTGTGCATCTTCACCTTGTACGGCGGGTTGGCGGCAACGACGGGTGCCGCTTCGGTCTGCCCGTAGCCCTGCAGGACGCGCAGGCCGAGGGCGGTGAAGAAGATGCCGATGTCCGGGTTCAGCGCGGCGCCGCCGGAAACCATAACCTTAAGTCGGCCGCCAAAACGTGCGCGCATGCGACTGCGAACCAGGCGGTCGGCCACTAGGTCGAGAACACGTTCCCAGAGGGTCAGACTGCGCGGATCATGGTATCGTTTGCCTCCCAAACGCCGGGCCAGATCGAACAACTTTTTCTTGCGGCCGCCTTCCTTGTTCACGGCGCGGATGATGCGCTGATACATGGTCTCGTAGAGGCGCGGCACCGCCGTCATGATCGTCGGCCGCGCCTCGAGCATGTCGGCGGCCAATTTATCGATCCCGGCGGCGTAATAGATTTCCGCGCCAATGGAGAGGGGAAAGAACTGCCCGGCCGTGTGCTCGTAGGCGTGCGATAGCGGCAGGAAGGTCAGGAAGACCTCGTGGCCGAGACCGAGTTGTTCGAGCAGATGATACGCGCCCATGCAGTTGCAGATGATGGCGCCATGACTGAGCATCACGCCCTTGGGCACGCCGCCGGTACCCGACGTGTAGATGAAGCACGCGGTATCGGTTCGGGCGAGGCTGGCGACGGTTTCGGCCACATCGTCCGGCATGGCCGCCCCCTTGGCGAGGACATCCTGCCACAGGTAAACGTCGACCGGGCCGCGCTGCGCTTGTGCCAAGTCCTCGATGCCGATGACCCAGTGGCAGTCAGCGGCGCCCATGGCCGCCGGAAGCAGAGTCTTGGCCAGGGCGCGCGTCGAGACGATGGCGCCGCGGGCGCCGCTATCGGTCAGTATGTGCGTATGATCGCCGGTGGTATTCGTCGTGTAGGCGGGCACCGTGATACCGCCGGCGGACATGATGGCCAGATCGGCGATCAGCCATTCCGGCCGGTTCTCGGCGAGCAGCACCACCCGCTCGCCACGCTTTAGGCCAAGGTCGCGTAGGCCCCGCGCCAGGTCCTTGACCGCCGTCTCGACCTGGTGCCAGGTCAACGGATGGTATGTGCCACTCTGCCGCGCCCACAGGAAATTGCTGTCGGCCGAGGCGCGCGCCTGGTCGAAAAACATGGCCGGCAGGCTTGTCGCGGCTCCAAAGTCGGTCATGGCATCGTGCCCCTTGCCGGATGTTCTTTAGGCGAATCGTGCTAATGGCTTGGCGGTTGAGTTATGTCCGCCTATATCGCAGGTGGTCAAGGAGTTGTCCCATGCCCGATTCTAGCAAGTCCAAGTCTTCCGACGCCACTTCCCTGGGGGCACTGCCCACCTGGGACCTGGGCGACCTGTATGCCGGCCCCGGTTCCACGGCGCTGAGCGCCGATCTTAAGCAGGCCGCGACAGAGGCGACGGCATTCCGCAAGCGCTACGAAGGTCAGCTGGCAGGGCTCGACGGGGCCGCGCTGGGCGCCGCCATAGGCGCCTACGAGGCTATTGAGGAGGTGTTGGGCCGCGCGGCGTCCTACGCACAGCTCCTTTATTCGGGTGACATGACGGATGCCGAGATTGGCCGCTTCTTCCAAACCATACAGGAGCAGACGACCGACATCTCTACCGAGTTGGTCTTTTTCACCTTGGAGTTGAACCGGATCGAGGATGCCGTCCTGGAGGCGAAGCTGGCGGCGCCGGAGCTGGCGCGCTATGCCCCTTGGGTGCGTGACGTGCGGGCCATGCGCCAGCATCAGCTTTCCGACGAGATCGAGCGATTGCTGCACCAGAAGTATGTGGTGGGCCATGCCGCCTGGACTCGTTTGTTCGACGAGACGATGGCGCGCCTGCGTTTTCCAATCGGTAAGGAATCCCTGACCAGCGCCGAGATCCTTAACAAACTGACGGACCGCGATGCCGGCGTGCGCAAGGCCGCGGCCAAGTCGGTCGGCCAGGTGCTGGGTGAAAACCTGCGGGTCTTCGCTTTGATCACCAACACCTTGGCCAAGGACAAAGAAATCGAGGATACCTGGCGCGGTTTTGCGCGGCCCGTCTCGGCGCGGAACCTGAGCAACTTCATCGAGGACGAGGTGGCCGATGCTCTGGTGCAGGCGGTGCGGGCGTCCTATCCGCGGCTATCGCATCGCTACTACGCCCTCAAGGCGAAGTGGTTTGGCGTCGAGGTGCTGCCCTATTGGGACCGCAACGCGCCCCTGCCCGAGGATGTGGATGCAACCATCCCGTGGGAGCAGGCCCGGCAGACGGTGCTGGATGCCTATGCGGCGTTTTCCGAACCGCTGGCCGATGTCGGCCGCAGGTTCTTTAATCAAGCCTGGATCGACGCCCCGGTGCGGCCGGGCAAGGCGCCGGGGGCTTTCGCCCATCCGACGGTACCCAGCGCCCATCCCTACCTGTTGCTCAACTACCAGGGCCGCATCCGTGATGTGATGACCCTAGCGCACGAGCTGGGCCATGGGGTGCATCAAGTGCTGGCCGCGCCGCAAGGGCACCTGATGGCGGATACACCGCTGACCCTGGCCGAGACGGCCTCGGTGTTCGGCGAGATGCTCACTTTCCGGGCCTTGCTGAAGGCGGAGACGGAGCCGGGCCGGCGCAAGGTCATGTTGGCCGGCAAGGTCGAGGACATGCTCAACACCGTGGTCCGGCAGATTGCCATGCACGGTTTCGAGACGCGCGTTCACGACGAGCGGCGCAGCGGCGAGCTGTTGCCCGACCGACTGGGCGAAATCTGGCTGGAGACACAGCGCGAGAGCCTCGGGCCGGCGCTGCGTTTTGAGGACGAGTATCGGAACTACTGGGCGTACATTCCGCACTTCGTGCATTCGCCATTCTATGTGTACGCGTATGCTTTTGGGGATTGCTTGGTGAATTCGCTGTACGCTGTCTACGAGACCGCGAGCGACGGGTTTGCCGAAAAATACCTGGACATGCTGCGCGCCGGCGGCAGCAAGCGGCACAAGGAATTGCTGGCGCCGTTCGGTCTGGACGCCTCCGATCCTGGTTTTTGGACCAAAGGGTTAGACGTCATCTCGGGATTCGTCGACGAGCTGGAGACGATGGACTGAGGCGGTTCCATTTGGGAAGATCATGCTCTAGCTCACGCCGCGGCGTTGGCCTCTGCGCCCGGGTCCGGTGGTAGCTTGGGCAGCTCGTCGGCGCTGAGCGTCTCCTGCTCCAGCAAACGCGCGGCGGTTTTCTCCAAGACGTCGCGATGGCGGGTCAGGATGGCCGTGGCCCGGTCGAAGGCCTGGTCGATCATGACGCGCACGGCGCAATCGATCTCCCGGGCGGTCTCCTGGCTGTAGATGCCGCTGCTGGTGCCCGGCGGCCGGATGACGCCTTCCAGGAAGCGCGGCTGATCCTCCACATAGATCGCCTGGCCGAGGGTCGAGTCCATGCCATAGCGCATGACCATGTTGCGGGCGATGTCGGTGGCTTTGTTCAGGTCATCCGCCGCGCCGGTCGATAGCTCGCCGAAGATCAGCTGCTCGGCGGCGCGGCCACCGAGGAGCACCGCCATCTTGTTTTCCAGTTCCGCCCGGGTCATCAGATAACGGTCCTCGGTCGGCCGCTGGATGGTGTAGCCCAGGGTGCCGACGCCACGGGGAATGATGGAAATCTTTTGCACCCGGTCCGTGCCGGGCAGGGCGAGAGCCACCAGGGCATGGCCGGTTTCGTGGTGGGCCACCACTTGGCGCTCGCGCGGGTTGAGCAGGCGATTGCGTTTCTCCAGCCCGGCGACGATGCGCTCGATGGCGGCGACGAAGTCGTCGATGGTGATCTCATCGGCATCGCGGCGGGTGGCGACGATGGCGGCCTCGTTCACCAGGTTGGCCAGATCGGCGCCGGTGAACCCGGGGGTCAGGGCGGCGATCGCCTCCGGCTCCACCTCGGGAGAGAGAGTGACGTGCTTGAGGTGCACATCGAGAATTTGCCGGCGACCGATCTTGTCCGGCCGGTCGACCAGGACCTGGCGGTCGAAGCGGCCGGGCCGCAGCAGCGCCGGGTCGAGGATCTCGGGTCGGTTCGTCGCCGCCAGCAAGACGACGCCGACCGAGGGATCAAAGCCGTCCAGCTCGGCCAGGAGCTGGTTCAAGGTCTGCTCCTTCTCGTCGCTGCCGCCCGAGACGGGGCTGAGACCGCGGGCCCGCCCCAGGGCATCCAACTCGTCGACGAAGATGATGCAGGGCGCGCTCTTGCGGGCCTGCTCGAACAGGTCGCGCACGCGCGCCGCGCCGACCCCGACGAACATCTCGACGAACTCCGAACCGCTGACCGAAAAGAAAGTGACACCTGCCTCGCCGGCCACCGCGCGCGCGAGCAGGGTCTTGCCGCAGCCTGGCGGGCCAACGAGTAGGGTGCCCTTGGGAATGCGGGCGCCCAGACGGCCATAAGAGCCTGGCTCGCGCAGGAACTGCACGATCTCTTGCAGCTCAAACTTGGCCTCGTCCACCCCCGCAACATCGTCAAAAGTGACGCGCGTATCCTTTTCCATATGGATCTTGGCTTTGCTCTTGCCCACCTGGAGCAAACCACCCATGCCCATGCCACCTTTCTCGGCTACACGGCGAAACACGTACATCCACAGGGCAAAGAACAATATGACCGGGAGCATCCAGGACAAGATATTGGAGATGAAGTTATTTTCGACAATGCCTGTGTACGTGACGCCGTACTCATCCAAATCTTGCGCCAAGTCCGGGTCGACACGTACGGTAAAAATTTGCGTACGGCCGTCGGGCATGGGCGTCCGCAGGCGGCCGCGCACGTAGTCGTCGGCGACCGAAACCTCGGCGATCTCGCCGTCGCGCAGGAGCGCGTGGAACTCGCTGTAGGGGATGGTCTCCACCTGCTGCGAATCACCCCACCACTGCTGTAACAGCATGATTGCGAGCAAGGCGATGACGAAATACCAGAAATTGAATTGGGTCTTCCGTTCCATCATCCGGGCACTTTCCCGACGTCACCGGTACAAAAAAAGGCATTGATAGCATGGGCCAAGTGACCCCTTGTCGCCTTGATGTAAGTCAGGTGGCGGTGCTCGCAACGCGCCCGCGGGCGTGGCCTGCGTGGCCATAGCCTTGGGAGCGTCTGATCGCCGGGTTGTTGGGCTTGCGTGTTCGATCCGGGCCGCTATCATCGCTGCCGGCCGATGGTCTAGGTGTTGATGAGGCGGGAGGTTTCGCGATGGTTCGGCTGCTGCTTGTTCTGGTCCTGGTCTCCGGGATAGCGGCGGTGGCGCAAGCCAATGGCTTGGATTTTGCCCGCCAGGCACAGGAGGCGGATTCTCGCCGTGAGTTCGAGCAAGCCGCGATTCTCTATACCAAGGCCATCGAATCGGGCGATCTGCAGCAGGGACAGCTAGCAGATGCGCTCCGTTATCGCGGCAACGCGAACTTCTTTCTCGGGCGATTCGACGTAGCCGCCGGAGACTACGTCAACAGCCTGAAACGCAATCCAAATGACCTCTATGCGGCGCTTTGGCTCTACCTGACCCGCGAGTCCGCCGGCCAGGANGGCCGCCCGGAATTAACCCGCGCAACGAAGCAACTGGATCTTTTCTACTGGCCCGGCCCGGTCGCGAGCCTCTTCCTCGGACAANTCACCGCTGCTGAGGTCCTGGAGGCAGCCAGGGATCCCTTCCTGGACGAAGCGACACAGGTGGAGCAATCCTGCGAAGCATACTTCTATGCCGGACAATACGCCTTGCTGAACGGTGATAAAGAGACCGCAATCCGCTTGTTTCGGGCTGCGGTGGACACGGGTGTAACCGCCTTTATCGAGTACGACGCGGCGCGTTTGGCCCTGGAGCGCCTCGGCGGCTAGCCACCTATTTTCGGTTGACGGATAAGCAAAGTCGGGTACGATTGCGCGGTCCATTCCGGGGCGATCAGGATCGAGAGTCGGCCGCGCTACGGGCCGAAAGCCGGAACGGGTAAGGAGGACAAGGTCATGCCATCCGCATCCGCAAAATCATTGGCTATCTTGGCGGCGCTGGCCGTGATGCTTCTTGGCGCACCGGCGTTCGCGCAAAGCCAGCCGTCCAGCAGCGATCCTTTTTCCGGCGTATCGGCCGTGGATAGCGAGCAAATGTCCGCCGTTAGCGGCAGCCATGCCGGCGGAGTCAGCGCCGGTACGTCCACGCAAAGCGGGACCGGAGGCTGCGGTACCGGGGCTGAGTGCTCTGGCGGGTTGCAGGGTAACTCGTTCGGCACGACAGCAAACGACGTCTCGGCGACCGGCAACACGGTTCGAATCAACGTAACGGCCATCAACAATCAAACCTCGATTGTGGGCCCCGGCTCTATCAATACCGGTGGCGGCCTCAACGGGGCGGGTGGCGGATCAGCCGGTAGCGGAAACTAAACGGTCAATCCGGCCAAGGCCGCTTGCAGCGGCCCGATGTCCGCTTTGTAGTTCTGCCACTGGCCGATTTCGTGTGTCGAGAAATTGGCCTGAAGCGCGGCCGTATCCACTTCTAACCCAAGATGAGCGAACATCCGATCCGCAGTCGTGCGGGGATCGCAGACCATATCCTCGTATTGGACTGTGAGAATACGCTCGCCGTATAGGCTGCGCCAATGGTCCATCAGGATGTGGTAGCCATCGTGGTGCGCGGCGATGTCCTCGAACGTGTAGGCGTGGATGTTCTCGTTGGCGTAGATCTTGAAATAAATGCGAAGGCACTGGTCCAAGGGTTCGCGGCGGCAGTAGATAACGCGCGCTGTTGGCAACGCCTGAAAGATCAAACCTAGATGCTTGTAGATGCCGGGCAGAGTGTTCACCACGCACGCGGCGCCGGATAGTTTGCCCATGTCCGTCAGATAGCGGGCGCCCATATCCGCGATCATAGCCTCGTCCAATTGTGGGACGCATTCGGGGAAGCCTTCCTTTAGTCCCTGTTCATGGCGAATATCGTGCAGGGCATCGAGAAAGAAATGACGCTCGCCGCCACCGTAAACGCGCGAGTCTTGCTTGAGCAACGACTCGGCCAGGGTCTTACCGGACCGCGACAGGCCGAGCAGGAAGACCGGGGTTTGCTGACTTGACGAAACGTCTGCGTGCTCGGGCGGCCGCGCCGTGGGGAACAAGCTGCGGATCTCCTTGATCATCGCCCGGTACGCCTGGCGATCGAACTCTACCTGCTCCGCCTTCAGTTTATTGCCGCGCGCGGCATATGCCATGGCGTCGTCAAATTGCCCGGCGGCATCGTAGCCACGGGCCAGGGCAAAGATCAGCAGGAGGCGCGTGCCCTCGGTTGTGGCGGGATGATCGAGTTGCGCCCTCAGGCGGGCAAAGTTCGGGTCATCCGGTGTGATGGGTTGCACGATGGTGAGATTCAGAAGCGCATCCGGATGGTTGGGGTCTAGCTCCAG
>JGI24023J19991_10000939_pt1 | contig 22835 bp, 23 predicted proteins | sample Cruoilmetagenom1_FD_19991 | JGI IMG/M metagenome (IMG submission 19991) | reverse complement strand
TAATTATGATGATAGATTAATTACTATTGGTAGAACAGCTCATTTAACTAAAGGTGAAGGTTTTGAAGGTAGAAGTAGATGTCAATCTAGAAACAGATGTATGCGAGGCTGTCCTTATGGTGCATATTTTAGTAGTCTTGCCTCAACGTTGCCTGCTGCAGACCGGACAGGTAATATGACATTAAGACCAAATTCAATTGTGCATGAAATTATTTATGATGATAAATTAAAGTTGGCAACTGGTGTAAAAGTAATTGATACAGAAACAAAAGAAACGTTAGTTTTTAACGCAGACATTATTTTTTCTTGTGCTTCAGCAATTGCATCAACATCTATTTTAATGCAATCAAAATCTGAACGATTTCCTAACGGATTAGGAAATGATTCTGGTGAATTAGGACATAATATTATGGATCATCACTTGGGTGCTGGTGCATCTGGTAGTACCGATCTTTTTGACGATAAATATTTTAAAGGTAGAAGGCCGAACGGAATTTACATTCCTCGATTTCGAAATTTAGATAAAAAGGAAACCAAGAAAAAATTCTTAAGAGGTTATGGCTATCAAGGTGGTGGTGGTAGAAGAGGTATTGCCGAACACGTAGCAGAATTAGGCTATGGAGCAGAATTTAAAGAAGGCATATTAAAGCCTGGAACTTGGAGGATGCATTTAGGAGGTTTTGGAGAATGCCTACCAAATCACGATAATAAAATGACTTTAGATTATAATAGATTAGATGATTGGGGACTGCCAACTGTTACTTTTGATGCTGAATGGAAAGAAAATGAATTAGAAATGCGTAAAGATATGGTGCTACAGGCCAAAGAGATGTTAGAAAAAGCAGGTTTTAAAGACATACAAACATTTGATCAAAAAGATAAAGCTCCTGGTATTGGTATTCATGAAATGGGAACTGCCAGAATGGGTAGAGATCCTAAAACATCAATTTTAAATGGCAACAATCAAGTACATTCAGTACCCAATGTATATGTTACAGATGGGGCGTGTATGACTTCTTCAGCTTGTCAAAACCCATCATTGACCTATATGGCATTGACAGCAAGAGCAGCAAATCATGCTGCTAAACAATTTATAAAGAACAAAGCATAATAGTATGGATAGAAGAAAAGCATTAAAAAACATTGGCTTATCCTTAGGATATGTAGTTGCTACACCAACAGTAATCAGTTTATTACAAAGTTGTAAAAATGATACCAAAGAATTGACATCTTGGGTTCCTGAGTTTTATTCTAATGATGAAGGAATTGTTTTGAAAAATCTTGTAGACTTGATTTTACCTAAAACGGATAGTTTACCCGGAGCAATAGATTTAAATATTCATAAATTTATTGATGCGTACTCAGCAAAGGTATATGATAAAAAAGCACAAAAAGACATGAAATCTGGTGCTGAAGCACTACTTATTGTATTAGGTATTTCAGAAAACAATCCAGTTTCAAAGTTAAAAACAGCAGATTATGATACTTTTTTAGCAAAATATTTAAGAGCAGCAAAAGAAGAGCAACATGCTTTTTCTGGTAATGATAAAGTCGTTTTTAACACACTTAAAGAATTTAGAGATAAAACCGTTTGGGCATATAAAACTACCGAAGAGATTGGAGAAAATGTATTGGCTTATGATCCAATTCCAGGCGTACAGTTGGGCTGTGTTTCTTTAGAAGAGACTACTGGCGGAAAAGCATGGTCATTATAAGGAATATAGAATGCTTTTGTCATTCAGATAGAGCGAGAAACGAGTGATGATGAATCTCGATTTTATAAGTGTTTTGTTACTAATTGGAAAAATATTTAACATGAATGTTCTTTTAATAAATGAAAAACAATATGCATAAACAGATGAAAAACAAATTAATTATAACCGTGCTGTTAGCTGTTTTTTTACTCAGTACTAGTTGTGCACAAAAAACCTCAAAAATAATTGTATTCTCTAAAACCGAAGGCTTTCGACATGAATCTATAGAAGTAGGCGTAGAGAGTATTATTAAATTAGGAAAAGAGAATCAATTTATAGTGCAATCCACTGAAGATTCTGATGAATTAATAGCAGCATTAGATAGTTGTAAAGTGGTTGTTTTTTTAAGTACTACAGGAGATGTTTTAAATGATGCTCAGCAAGAAAAATTTAAAAAATTTATAAAAAATGGTGGTGGTTTTGTAGGAATCCATTCCGCAACTGACACAGAGTACGATTGGCCTTGGTATGTAAAACTGATTGGTGCAAATTTTGAAAGTCATCCTAAACAACAAGATGCTATTTTAGAAGTTGTAGATAAAAAACATCCGTCAACTGAATTTTTAGATACAACGTGGACTAAATTTGACGAATGGTATAATTTTAAAAACATCAATCCAGATTTAAATGTATTGTTAAACTTAGATGAAAATTCTTATGAAGGCGGAAAAAATGGCAAAAATCATCCCATGGCGTGGACTCATGAATATGATGGAGGAAAAATTTTCTATACGGGTCTCGGGCACACCAAAGAGAGTTTTAAAGATGCTACTTTTTTAAAGCATTTGTTGGGTGGTATTCAATATACGATAGGTGAAAAATAAACTATACTATTAAAATGAAATATCATGAGTAAAAAAAACAATCCTTCAAGACGTACATTTATTAAAAAATCTGCCATAGCTTTTGCAGGAATTAGTATCATACCAAGGCATGTGTTGGGGAAAGGATTTATTCCGCCAAGTGATCAATTAAATGTTGCTGTCATTGGTGGTGGTGGTAAAGGCTATTCTGATGCTGTAAATGTATGGAATAATGGTGCCTCAAATATTGCCGCAATTTGTGATGTTGATTGGAATATGGCTTCAAATGCTTTTAAAAAATTTCCAAAAGCAAAAAAGTATAAGGATTTTAGAAAGGTGTTAGATGACATCAAAGATATTGATGCCATAACAGTTTCAACACCAGATCATACGCATGCCGTAATAGCCATGGCCGCTATGAAATTAGGAAAACATGTGTATGTTCAAAAACCCTTAACACATAATATTTACGAAGCTAGAAAGCTAACAGAAGCTGCAAATAAATATAAAATAGTAACCCAAATGGGAAACCAAGGAGCTTCTGGACCTGGGGTACATCAAATGATTAAATGGTTTGGTGAAGGTAAAATTGGTAAGGTTTCTACAGCTCATGTTTGGACAAATAGACCTGTTTGGCCACAAGGCATACCAACACCAACAGACAAACCAAAAGTATTAGATGGTTTAGATTGGGATAGTTGGGTAGGCCCAGCAGAGATGGTAGGTTACCACCCATTATACCATCCTTTTAAATGGAGAGGTTGGTGGAATTTCGGTACTGGTGCCATTGGCGATATGGGTTGTCATTTAATAGACCCTCCATTTAGGGTATTAGGCTTAGAGTACCCTACAGAAGTTGAAAGCAGTGTAGGTGCAGTATTCACAAAAGACTGGACACCTGAATATTTACCAGACTCTTGCCCACCATCTTCAAGAACACAGTTGAAATTTTTGGCAACAACAAAAAACCCAACGGACTTAACCATGACATGGACAGATGGAGGCTTACGACCATTTCACCCTGAATTAATACCAGCAGATCATCCTATTGGTGATAGCAGTAGTGCAAATGGCGTACTTATGATTGGTGAAAAAGGAATTATGACTTGTGGTGTATATGGAAAAGAGCCAAAAATTTATTTTAATGATGGTGAAGTTTTAATAGGTCACAATTGGGAAGATGATGGTGTATTACCAGAATATGGTCATCAAGCGAGTTGGGTGGAGGCGTGCAAAGAAGGTTTTGGAAAAACAAAACATAAAGAATTAACATCTTCTTTTGATTATGCAGGGCCATTGACAGAAACTGTTTTGATGGGTAACTTGGCGATTAGAAGTTATATGCTTAGAAAAGAAAATGCTAATAATGGATTTGATTACCCAGGTAGAAAAAAATTATTATGGGATGGAGCAAATATGAAAATTACCAACTTTGACCAAGCCAATCAATTTGTAAAAAGAGAATATCGTGAGGGTTGGAGTTTGTAACGAGGTTAATGCGTTTTTATAGATGGCATGATTTATTAGAATAATGAAAAGGAAGTGTTTAATATTTATAATTGGAATAGTTGGAATTTTTTCTTGCTCTAATAATCAAACTCAAAAGGGTGCAAAAGATGAATTTCATGAATCAAAGTCTGCTCAAATAATTTGGATTGAAGTGGCTGACTCCTTATCAAATTTTGAAGCTTTGTTACTAACAGAACATTTGTTCTATTTAAGACATATGTCAGTAGATTATGATAATTATGGAAAGGATTTTTGGGAATCTGTTGACACAATAAAAAATGATAGCTGGATATATAAAAGGCTTAGAAAAGGAGGGTGTTACAATTCTACTGACGCATCAAAAATAAGGTTATGCATTGAACAACAAGAACACACAATTAATAAAATAATTGACAAAGTAGTTGAATTTTCAGGTAATGGATCTGGCTATTTTGCAACTATTAAATATGTATATGATGAATTAGGGAATTTAATTGAATACAAACATTTTAATAAAATATTTTATTTGAAATATGATAGTGAAAATGAATTAACCGAAGTCTTAAAAACTAAAATTAGTCATGGAATAAGTAAAAAAACTGGACTATTAAATTTAAATAACAACCTACATGTTTTCTATTTTAGTTAGCACTTAATACTGGTAATTTAGCTGAAAATTGGCAAATTGAATTATTACTAAAGAACATATGACTCCAAATTACCCATTCACATTTTCAGGGTTATAACCCAAATATGGCACTTTAACCTCTTTAAATACGATACCATTTTCTTCCAATTCTTTTAAAATAGGCTCATAAACTTCTTTGGTAATTGGCAACTGTACTCCTGGAGTTTTTATCTCTCCATTCAGAATTTTTAAAGTTGCAATCGCTACGGGTAATCCAACCGTTTTTGCCATTGCAGTATAGGTTTGATCTTCACCAATAACCACCATACTTGATTCTATTTGACGTTTTTCACCTTTATATTCGTATCCAAATTTATGCTGCATAACAATCATGTCTTTGTCCTCTGCTTCTAGAGTCCAGCTATCCATCAATATTTTTTGTAAAATTTGAGCAGATGTCGCATCTTTTAATCCCACTTTTTTATTCGGATTGAAAATATCAAGTTCAACCAACTTCTCCCAAACAACATCATCTTGATCTATTTTAAGATAAGAACGTAATTTTAATTCTACAGAATCGTTAGGGTTATAGGCTAAAAATGAATTGGTAAAATCGCGATAAGTCATATGTTCAGAACCTTCTATTATGTAGCTATCATCTGTCATACCCAATTGCACAAACATATTCCATGCTCTTGAAAAACCTATTTTACGTATGGTGCCTCTGTACAAGGTTAAGATATTTTGCAAGCCATAAATTTCACGGTATTTTAAAGAATCTCTATTGGCATAAGCTTCAAATTTACCACTTCCGTTTACATGTAAAATTTCTGTCCGTCTAAATAATTTATGATAAGGTATGTATTTATAAGTACCTTCTTGAATAAACTTTGCAGCACCGCCTTGCCCTGCCAATACTACATTTCTAGGATTCCAAGTGAATTTGTAATTCCATAAATTTGTGTCGCTTTCTGGTGCTACCAAACCTCCTGTAAAAGATTCAAAAAGTAACAATTCAGCATCCTTATCCTCACGAATTTTATCGATAACTTGCATCGCACTCATATGATCAATACCAGGATCTAAACCTATTTCATTCATAAAAACCAAGCCCTGTTTTTTTGCATCTTCATCTAATGCTTTCATTTCAGAAGATACATAAGAAGCTGTTACCATATTTTTTTGATATTTAATACAGTCTTTTGCTACCTCAATATGAAAACGGGCAGGCAACATTGAAATTACAATATCAGCTTCTTGAATTGCTTTAACTCTAGCTTCTTCTTCAAAAACATCTAATATAATAGCCTTACCGTTGCTATGCTCATTAATTTTTGACAAAGCCACCTCAATTGATAGATCAGCAACAATAACCTGTAGATTTTCTTCAATAGATTTATCTAATAAATACTTTATCAATGATGCTGAAGATCGACCAGCACCAATTATTAAAATTTTTCTCATTCGTTGATTTTATTTAAAATAAATTTGGCTTTTAACACATCAGCAGCATCTATTTGAAGTCTATATTCTTCCGAAAAACCTATTGTGCTCATATGCTCATCTGCTATAAAACATTTAATCCCCTCACTTTCTAATTTCCCTTTTACAATTTGCAGTTCATATAAAACCCTTGAATTAAGTAGAGTAACTAATTTGATGTTTGAATTTTTCATAATATAAATTTAAGTCATATTTTTACATTTACAAAATGAATTCAGATGAAGAATAAAAACTTAATAATTACTTCAATTTTAGGAGCTTTAGCTATAGTTTTAGGAGCTTTTGGTGCTCATGCTTTAAAAGAAAGACTGGGTGTTGATGGGTTGAAAAATTTTGAAACTGGAGTGCGATATCAAATGTACCACGTCATTGTACTTCTTTTTATAAATACCTATACTAGTTTCTCAACAAACACTAAAAACACGATTAGTTGGCTTTTCTTTACAGGTATTTTATTTTTTTCAGGTTCACTTTATGCAATAACAGCAGGAGGTATTGATCCAAAATCAATTTGGTTTATTACGCCACTTGGCGGATTACTATTCATTTTTGGGTGGATTTTAATGCTCATAAATTTCATTAAAAAAAAGTGATTTTTTTACAATATTTTTTTTACGCAAACGTTTTCGTTAAGAATAATTTTACTTAGTTTTGTCAAAAAAATTATAGCAAATTCAAATGAAAAATTCAATCCTTTCTACAAACCATACCTTAGAGAATTACGGAATAAAAAACGCAACTATACACTGGAATCTCTCACCCGAAAAACTTTCAGAAATATGTATTAAAAAGAATATAGGTGAAATTGCCAAGTCTGGTGCTTTAATGGTAAATACTGGTGAATTTACTGGACGATCTCCTTTAGACAGGTTTATTGTTAAAGATACTATTACTAAGGATAAAATTTGGTGGGGAGATATAAATATTCCGTTTGATGAGGATAAATTTGATAAGTTGTACAACAAGGTTGTAAGTCATCTGTCAAATAAAGAATTATATGTAAGAGATTCTTATGCTTGTGCTGCTGAAAATTACAGAATAAATATCAGAATAATTTCAGAATTACCTTGGTCAAGCTTATTTGCTTACAATATGTTTTTAAGACCTAATGAGAATGAACTTAAAAACTTTACACCAGAATGGACAATACTTCAAGCTCCTAGCTTTATGGCTGTAGCTTCTGAAGATGGCACAAGACAACATAATTTTGCCATCTTAAATTTTAGCAAAAAAATTGCTCTTATAGGAGGTACTGGTTATACTGGTGAAATAAAAAAAGGTATTTTTTCTGCCTTAAATTTCATCCTACCCACAGAAAAAGAAACCTTACCCATGCATTGTTCATCTAATGTAGGTGAAAATGGTGAAACTGCGATATTTTTTGGTTTATCTGGCACAGGTAAAACCACATTATCAGCTGACCCAAAAAGAAAATTGATTGGAGATGATGAGCATGGATGGTCAAAAGATAATATCATTTTTAATTTTGAAGGTGGTTGTTATGCTAAAGTTATTGACCTATCGAAAGAGAATGAACCTGATATTTATAACGCTATTAAACCTGGTGCTTTACTTGAAAATGTAGTTTGCAAACCTGATACGAATGAAGTTGACTTTACCAATACTTCCATAACCCAAAATACAAGAGTAAGCTACCCTATTCATCATATTAATAATATTCAAATCCCTTCATTGGCAAGTAACCCCAAAAATATATTCTTTTTAACCGCTGATGCTTTCGGAGTTTTACCTCCAATTTCTAGATTATTACCAAATCAAGCTGCCTATCACTTTATTTCAGGATATACTGCCAAAGTTGCGGGTACTGAAGCTGGGGTTACAGAACCTCAACCCTCTTTTTCGGCTTGTTTCGGAGCCCCTTTTATGCCTTTACATCCTGCAAAATATGCTGAAATGTTAAGCAAAAAAATGAAGGATTCTAATGTTAATGTTTGGCTGGTAAATACAGGTTGGACTGGTGGTCCTTATGGAATTGGCACTCGAATGAAATTAAAATATACCAGAGCTATGATTAATGCTGCTTTGAATGGTGATTTAGGTAAATATTGCTACGAAGATTATCATATTCATTCAGTTTTTGGAGTTGCACAACCTAGAAAGTGTCCTGGAGTACCTACTGATGTGTTAAGTCCGAGAACCACCTGGAACAATGATGAAGCTTATTACAACATGGCTTTTAAGCTATCAAATGCATTTAGAGAAAACTTTAATAAATTTGAAATGTCAGCCAACGAAGAAATACGAAGAGGTGGCCCACAAAGGTTTGGATTTTAATCAAGTTATTAATCTATCCTATAACTACCCAGACGCATCTTATATTTTTTCTGAGCAAATTGAAAATATTGGTATAGTTTATAATTGACCTCCATTCCGTAATCTATATGAAATTGATAATCAATTATATTTTCATACACATTAGTGTCAAATCTTGAAGGTTGCCTTACTCGACTATTCCATTCACTTACATACACTTTATTCTTTACTTCAAGTGTGTTTAAGCTATAATAACTCATAGGTTTAGCCATTGCTAAATAATTAGCAAACCCTATGTCAATGATAACAATTTCATATTCAAGACTATCATTAGCAATTCTAACTGGCTCTTCTTTTTCAGTGGTAGCTACAGTATTTTTAGGAGTATTACAACTAAATAATATAATACATGAAACTGAAATTAAATATATTAAATTTTTCATACCCAACGATTTATACTTTTATTTACGGCAAAAACTATTCCAAATTTAGTGAATAAATTTTATTTATAAACATAGTATTTCGATTTCAAATGAACAGAAAGTAATAGTTCAAGAATTTTATTATTAATATTGAAGTATTTCATTCTACAAACTTTGTTCTTAATAACATTGTACATTCCATTAAAACTGAAACTTCAATTGCACTTCTACTTTAATTTCTTTCTTTTTTACATTAGTATTTAAATTTGTTAAAGACAAACCCAACAATCTAACTGAGTTGTTCATTTTTTCTTGATACAACAGCTCTTTTGCTATGTCTAATAACAAGTCTTTATCATTGATAAAATAAGAAATTGTTTTACTTCTAGTTTGCAAAGTAAAATCACTATATTTAATTTTTAAAGTAATAGTTTTACCTGATACTTTAGATTTTTTTAGTCTTTTTTCAAGTTCAGAAGCTATCTGCTCTAACTTTTCTAGCATATAAATTTCTGAAGTAAGATTAGTATGAAAAGTGTGTTCTGCGGCAACAGATTTTCTAATTCTATCCGTTTTAACTTCACTATTGTGGATACCTCTCACAATTTGATAATAATGATTTCCTGATTTTTTAAAATGTTGAATTAGAAATTCTAAAGATTTCTCTTTTAAATCTTCACCGGTAAATATTCCTAAATTATACATTTTAGCAGCAGTAACTTTTCCTACACCATAAAATTTTTTGACATCTAACTTTTCTAAAAAAGAAATTACTTCTTCTGGTGGTACCGTTTTTTGCCCGTTAGGTTTATTGATGTCAGAAGCGATTTTGGCTACAAACTTGTTGACAGAAATACCTGCCGAAGCATGTAAACCCAATTCATCAAAAATGCGTTGTCTAATTTCTTGGGCAAGGATAGTTGCTGAAGGAAAATTCTTTTTGTTTAGAGTAACATCTAAATAGGCTTCGTCTAAAGATAAAGGTTCAACTAAATCAGTATAATCAAAAAATATTTTACGTATAGCTTTTGAAATTTCATTATAACGCTCAAAACGAGGTCTTACAAAAATTAGATGCGGACAATTCTTTCTTGCCAATACACCACTCATGGCAGATCGAACGCCAAATTTACGTGCTTCATAACTTGCTGCAGAAACCACACCACGTTCACCTCCTCCTCCAACAGCCAAAGGTTTTCCTCTTAATTCAGGATTGTCAAGCTGTTCAACCGAAGCATAGAATGCATCCATATCAACATGGATTATTTTACGGTGTGCTACATTTTCATTCACNTTATAAAACTACAAAAAATCCTTACCTTATTCTCTNTAAATGAGAGAGAGTTTATTTNNGATTTAACCTAAGTTCTCAACCAACAAAAAAAGGTTGCNAATAATGAATTANCAACCTTTACTATTTATTTTTNNTTCGCTTTTGGGAAGTTTTATAAAAAATTTACACCACTCCTTGAGCCAACATNGCATCAGCAACTTTTACAAAACCTGCAATATTTGCACCTCTTACATAGTCTACAGAACCATTTTCATTGGTTCCGTATTTTAAACAAGCCGCGTGAATATCAGCCATAATTTGTTTCAATTTGGCATCTACCTCTTCTCTACTCCAGTTATAACGTAAAGAATTTTGGCTCATTTCTAAGCCAGAGACAGCAACACCACCAGCATTTGAAGCTTTACCAGGAGCAAACAAAATATTATTACTTTGAAAAAAGTGCATCGCTTCTGGAGTACAAGGCATATTTGCACCTTCGCTCACACAAATACATCCATTAGCTACTAAAGTTTTAGCTGCATCTCCATCCAATTCATTTTGTGTTGCACATGGCAATGCGATATCACATTTTTCAGACCACGGTTTTTCACCAGCTACAAATTTTGCATTCGGATACTTAACGGTATATTCTTTAATTCTACCACGTTTAACATTCTTTAAATCCATCACAAATGCTAACTTATCAGTATCGATACCATCGGCATCATAAACATATCCAGAAGAATCAGAAAGTGTGATTACTTTACCTCCTAGTTCGATCACTTTCTCAGCGGCGTATTGAGCCACATTACCAGAACCAGAAATACTTACTATTCTTCCTTTAAAAGAATCGTTTTTCGTGGCTAGCATATTTTGTGCAAAGTACACATTACCATAACCTGTAGCTTCTGGTCTAATCAAAGAACCTCCCCAAGTAGCACCTTTACCTGTTAATACTCCTGTAAACTCGTTACGTAATTTTTTATACTGACCAAATAGAAACCCTATTTCACGACCTCCTACTCCAATATCGCCAGCAGGCACATCAGTATTTGCACCAATATGACGACTTAATTCACTCATAAAAGCATGACAAAAACGCATGATTTCATTGTCAGACTTTCCTTTCGGATCAAAATCAGAACCACCTTTACCTCCACCCATTGGCAAGGTTGTTAGTGCATTTTTAAACACCTGCTCAAAGGCTAAGAATTTTAAAATGCTCATGTTTACTGTAGGATGAAATCTTAAACCCCCTTTATAAGGACCAATAGCTGAATTCATTTGAATACGATATCCTCTATTTACTTGAATTTCACCACTATCATCAACCCAAGTTACCCTAAATGTAATAGCTCTTTCTGGTTCAACCATTCTTAACAAAATGTTTTTGCCATAATAGATGTCTTTAGAAACGATATAAGGGATTACAGTTTCAGCAACTTCTAGCACTGCTTGTAAAAACTCAGGTTCTTGATGATTACGCTCTTTCACCAAGTCCATAAATGCATTTATTTTTGATTTCATAAGTTATTATTTTATTATCTTTAAACTTAACATTTTATTTAAACTTATCGTCTTTAGAATAAATAAAAAGTTCTAACATGCTCATTTTAAGTGTTATTATTTGTTTTTTTTATTGAACGACCCCATCCTTGTTCTTTGAAAAAAGAGTAATTCATTATTTAGTATTCATTTGGTCGATAATCACTTCAAAATATTTAATTCATAATTTTATTGGGTTGTTTTTATTTATTTTATAATTCAAGCGTGTAAAATTAATTAAAATTGTAATATCTTAACTTTTTTAACCTAGTTATTTTTCAACATAGTAATACTATCTTAAATCTGTAAGAATATTTCTACTCTAAAACTAAATGTACGTCATTATTGGTGAACATTTTGACTTTTCACAATGAAAACCTTGCAGATTTTAGTTACTAACGATAACGTTTGAATTCTATTATAGAATTTGAAAATATTTCTACAGTAATAATTAAAGAAAAAGATTAAATTTGCAAGCTATAACGAAAAGCAATGTTAGACAAAGTACATAAATTGATTGGTGAGGTAAAAGACTTTAAAGCTACTTCTAAAGATGAAATTGAAGCTTTTAGAATAAAATACTTGGGCAGTAAAGGCTTATTGAAAGGCTTATTTGCTGAATTTAAGAATGTTGATGCTGAATTACGTAAAGATTTTGGGCAGGCACTTAATAATTTAAAAAATGCTGCTGAAGACAAAGTTTCTGAACTAACCCACGCAACATCTAGCAACACTGAAGCTAAAAATAATTATGGTGATTTGACCAGACCAGCTGAACCTATTGAATTAGGTGCTCGTCATCCAATTTCAATCGTAAAAAATCAAATTATTGATGTCTTTTCTCGGATAGGATTTAACATTTCTGAAGGACCAGAAATTGAGGATGACTGGCATAACTTTACAGCGTTAAATTTACCAGAATACCATCCTGCAAGAGATATGCAAGACACCTTCTTTGTAGAGAAATCTAAACAAGTAGAAAAAGACATGTTACTACGTACACATACCTCATCGGTACAAATACGTTATATGGAAAACAACAAACCACCCATCAGAACTATTTCTCCTGGAAGAGTATTTAGAAATGAAGATATTTCTGCACGTTCACATTGTATTTTTCATCAAGTTGAAGGATTATATATTGATACTGATGTATCTTTTGCAGATTTAAAACAAACTTTAATTTATTTTACCAAAGAGATGTTTGGTAAATCTAAGATTAGATTGCGTCCTTCATATTTTCCGTTTACAGAACCAAGTGCGGAAGTTGATATTTATTGGGGACTCAAAACCGAAACCGATTATAAAATCACTAAAGGTACGGGTTGGTTAGAAATTATGGGCTGTGGTATGGTTGACCCTAACGTATTAAAAAATACAAATATCGACCCTTCAACATATAGTGGTTTTGCTTTCGGAATGGGAATTGAACGTATCGCCATGTTATTGTATCAAATACCAGATATTAGAATGTTATTTGAAAATGACATCCGCTTTTTAGAACAGTTTAAGTCGGTAATTTAATGAGTTTAAAAGAATACCTTAGTCATAAAGAATACCATTGTATCAAACTCAAAAAAATTGCAACCAATCATTTTGAAATTAAGGTAAAAATAAATGGTAAAAAGGGTAAATTCATTTTAGATACTGGAGCTTCAAACTCTTGTGTAGGTTTTGATGAAATTGAAAAATTTAATTTGATTACTGAGGCATCTGACCATAAAGCAGCTGGAGCTGGCGAAGGTGAAATTGATACTCAAATTTCAAAAAAAAACAACATAGTAATTGGCAATTTTAAATTAAAAAAAACAACACTGGTTTTATTAGATTTATCACACATTAACAATGCCTTAGTCAAACAAAATGCAAAACCAATAAACGGAATTATCGGAGCTGATATTTTAGAAAAAGGAAAAGCTGTGATTGATTATAACAAGAAAAAAATATATCTTTTAAATAAAAAGAAATGAACGCTGAAAATCAACGATACAATTTAAGAGGAGTTTCTGCTTCAAAAGAAGATGTTCATAAAGCCATTAGCAATATTGATAAAGGACTTTTTCCGAAAGCATTTTGTAAAATAGTACCAGATTATTTAACAAATGACAATGACTATTGCTTAATAATGCATGCCGATGGTGCAGGCACAAAATCATCTCTAGCATATATGTATTGGAAAGAAACTGGTGACATTTCAGTTTGGAAAGGTATTGCTCAAGATGCTCTAATTATGAATATTGATGATTTACTTTGTGTTGGAGCAACAGATAATATCATGTTATCATCTACCATTGGTCGAAATAAAAATTTGATTCCTGGCGAGGTGATTTCAACTATTATTAATGGTACTGAAGAATTGTTAAAAGAAATGGCTGATTATGGAGTAACAATACACTCTACTGGTGGAGAAACTGCCGATGTTGGTGATTTGGTAAGAACCATTATTGTCGATTCTACCGTAACTGCTAGAATGAAAAGAACTGATGTTATTGACAATGCAAACATCAAAGCTGATAATGTAATTGTTGGCCTAGCTTCATTCGGTCAAGCAACTTATGAAAAGGAATACAATGGTGGCATGGGTAGTAATGGACTCACTTCTGCTCGTCATGATGTTTTTTCAAAAGAATTGGCAAAAAAATATCCTGAAAGTTTTGACCATGCTGTACCTGAAGATTTGATTTATTCAGGAAACACAAAATTAACTGACGCTATTGCTAATGCACCAATTGATGCAGGGAAATTAGTACTATCACCAACACGTACCTATGCACCTATCATTAAAGAGATTATAAAAAAGTATGCCAACCAAATTAACGGAATGGTACATTGTAGTGGTGGAGCACAAACAAAAATTCTTCATTTTATTGATGAATTACACATCATAAAGGATAATTTATTTGAAATACCTCCATTATTCAAATTGATACAAGAGCAATCAAATACAGACTGGAAAGAAATGTATCAAGTCTTTAATTGCGGACATAGAATGGAATTGTATGTACCTCAAGAAATTGCCAAAGGTATTATTACCATTTCAAAATCGTTTAATGTAGATGCTAAAATTGTAGGCCGTGTAGAAGCCTCAACTATAAAAAAACTGACTATTAAAAGTGAATTTGGTGAGTTTGTTTATTAGTAAATAAACACCTAGAATTCAACCTTAATTTCACATTTTAAATAAGTATCAATTTATTTGTACTTTTACACGTAATAAATCACAATAATTCTCTAGGTTTTAAGTTAATAAAATAGACAAATTCGAATTTTGAGTAAAAACGTTATTATTAAGCTACTTCTTAGTTGTTTTTTAGTTGTTTTTTTTAGTTGTTCTACTAAAAAAAATGCACTTATAAACAGAAGTATGCATGGACTTAGCACAAAATACAATGTATTATACAATGGTCAAGTTGCTTTTGATCAAGCAAAACTTCAATTAGATGACAATTATGATGATAATTTTTGGGAGTTACTACCTATTGAACCCTTAAAAATTGAAGAAAAGGAAATTGAAGTATTGAACCTACCTTCAACCACTAAACCTCAGCAAGAAACTCAAGGCGAAAGTAATGCCCAAGGTTTTGACAGAGCTGAAGAAAAAGCTATCAAAGCTATCCAGAAACATTCAATGGATATCAATGGTAAAGAGCGTAATAAACAAATTGATGATGCTTATTTACTCTTAGGGAAAGCTAGATATTTTTCTCAACGTTTTGTACCAGCTCTTGAAGCTTTTAATTTCATTTTAGAAAACCACACCAAAAACGGATTAAAAGATATGGCAAGAGTTTGGCAGGCCAAAGCATTAGTGAAATTACAAAATGAAGAACTGGCTATTGAAACACTTGACTATTTACTCAAAAACAAGAATCTTCCTTTAGATATTATTGAAGATGGGCATACCTCTATGGCAATGGCATATCAAGCAATAGACAGCACAGATCTAGTAATTCGTCATTTAGATAGTGCCGTATTATTTTCAGTTGACCCAAAACAAAAAGCAAGAAATCTCTTCATTCTAGGGCAATTGTATAGAAACGAACAAAAAATAGATACTTCAAATTTGTATTTCGAAAAATTAGTTCAATTCAAAAAAGCACCTTACAGATATAAAATTCACGCTCAAATTGATCGAGCAAAAAACTACTCACGACAAGATAGTACTGCTCAATTGTTAAGTACACTACAAAAATTAATTAAAGAAAGAGAAAACAGGCCTTATTTAGATGAATTGCTTTATCAAAAAGGAATTATTGAGGCACAAAACGATAGTATTGAGACAGCTGTAGTAGATTTTGAAAAATCACTAAGAGTAGAACAAGGAAAAGAATTTCAAAAAGAATTAACCTTTGAACAATTAGGTAATATCTATTTTGATAATGTAAAATTTGAATTGGCAGGTGCATATTATGACAGCATAATCCTCATCACAAAAAACAAAAATAAAAAACGAGTTAGACGTATTATTAGAAAACGTGAAAGTTTAGAAGAGGTTATTGCGTATGAAACTATTGCGAAGAGTAATGATAGTATTTTAAAAGTCGCTAGTCTTACAAAACCTGAACAAGAATTGTTTTATCAAAAACATATTGACAGTCTTAAAAAAATAGAAGAATTGGCAAAAATAAAGCTTGAGAACTCATTAAAAACTACTAATGGTTTTGGAAGTACCGATCAAGACAATACAGTAGGAAAATCTAAAGGAGGAAAGTTTTATTTTTACAATACCAGTGTTGCAGGATTTGGAAAACAAGAATTTAAAAGAGCATGGGGCAACAGAGCTTTAGATGATAATTGGCGTTTGTCAGCAAAAAAAGCAATTAAAAGCAATCCTAAAAAAATAGAAGTTCTAGCTGCTGCAAACACGTTTGATACTTCAAAAAAATACGAATTAGATTATTATATGAGTAGAATTCCTACAGAAAAGAGTTCGCTTGACAGTATTACAACATTGCGAAATGATGCGTATTACAAACTAGGAATCATTTACAAAGAACAGTTTAAAGAATATGAATTAGCAGCTGATAAATTAGAGAAATTATTAGAATTTAATCCGAAAGAAAAGTTAATTCCCCCTATAAATTATCACTTGTTTAAAATTTATGCTAACTTTGATGAGCTAAGAAGCAATAAATACAGGGATGTAGTCGTTAACAATTATCCAGATTCGAGATATGCAACTATTATCTTAAATCCAGATCAAATAGCATCTACTGAAGACAAACATTCACCTGAAGCTATTTACAATGATGCGTATTGTGATTTTGATTTTCAACATTACGATAGAGCCTCACAAAAAGTAGAAAAAGCAATCAAACAATTTGAAAGCGAAGCAATAATTTCAAAATTAGAATTATTAAAAGCTTATATTCAAATGAAAACCAAAGGCACAAAAGCTTTTAAAGATGCTTTAAGTTTTGTTGCTTTAAGTTACCCTAATACTGAAGAAGGTAAACATGCTGTTGAAATTTTAGACAATATTGACAGTTATGATTCTTCTGATTTGAATGAAAAAATAAACAACTAAAAAAAGAAATATTTTTTATAACAATTTGATATTACTCCCCTAAGTGATAAAAATGAGTTTTAAACGGAGTATAAATTAAAAAAAAATCAAGAATTATGTTTTCTGAAAAAAAAACTAACCCAACCCAAGTATTTGAACGCAACATCATTGGTAAAAATTCATCTTTTGTTGGTGATATAAAATCTGAAGGCGATTTTAGAATTGATGGTAAAGTTGAAGGTAAAATTAAAACTTCTGGTAGAGTGGTTATTGGTAAAGAGGGTTTTGTAGAAGGCACTATTGACTGTAGTAATGCTGATATTGAAGGTAAATTTTCTGGCAACCTTAATGTAGATCAATTATTATCTTTAAAATCAACAGCCACAATTACCGGAGATGTTGTTCTAGGTAAACTTTCTGTTGAACCAGGTGCTACATTTAATGCTTCATGTACAATGAAAGGTTCTGTAAAGGCATTAAAGAATGAGCAAAAAATCGAAAAGACAGCTTAATAATTATGCTAAATTTTCTAGTTTAGCTTTTCAAATGTTTGCTATTATTGGTTTGGGGTCATTTATTGGTGTAAAACTAGATGAATATTACCCAAACCAACACAATTTATATACACTTATCTTATCTTTGTCGTCTGTACTTATATCATTATATTATGTTATAAGACGGATTATTTCATCATCTAAAGATAAATAAATGAATATCCTCTTTAAAAAAAGACAAAGCTCTTTTTCAATAAAATTATTGCTTTTTGCTACGGTTATGTATGTAATACATAGCTATATATTGCACTATTTTGTAAACGATAGTTTTTTCTTTCCTTTATGGCATATCTATCTATTTCACAGCTTAATCACTCTTCTACTCTATGGCATTATTAACTACAAGCATGCTATTGGCAAAACAGAAATTTTTAATACTTTTATGATTAGCACTCTAATAAAAATGAGTATTGCCATTTTATTTCTACTCCCATTATTACTATCTGACCTTAAAAACAAACAAGCTGATGTCTTTAATTTCTTTATTCCGTATTTTTTCTTTTTAGCTTTTGAAGTTTATTTTATCAGTTCTTTATTGAACGAAGATTAACACCTAAATAAATTCTAAATTTATCATAAAATATTATTTGTCATTTAAGATAATGTATGTACATTTGCACCTGATTTTTAGAGACAAATTTTTATAATTATTAGGCATGCAAATCAACTTCTTAAGATTTATTTTAATAGGATTGCTATTCTCCATTTCCTTAAACGGATTTGCTATCAATGAAAAAGAAACTATTGATGAAAAATTTGACCCTAAAGAAATGATATTGCATCACGTTAAAGATGCTCATAGTTTTCATTTGTGGGACTGGAAAGGACATGCAGTTTCATTACCGTTACCAATCATTTTATGGACTGACAATGGTTTAACAACTTTTATGTCTTCTGAATTTCACCATGATGATACTGGTCATCATATTGTAGAGAAAAACGGAGATAAATTTGTTAAGCTACACGAAAAAATTTACCAATTAAGTCCAAACCAAACTAGCATATCATTTGATGAAGAACATCATCCTACAAATGCAGTTAAACCATTAGATTTTTCTATCACTAGAAATGTATTTATGATGTGGGTATCTGTATTGTTATTATTATTCATATTTATAGGAGCGGCTAGAAGTTATAAAAAATCTGAAAACAACATTCCGAGAGGTATCGCTGGGTTTATTGAACCCTTAGTTGTTTTTGTAAGAGATGAAATAGGAATACCAATGATAGGCGAACATAAATACAAAAAGTACATGCCTTACCTATTAACCATATTTTTCTTTATTTGGATTAATAATATTTTCGGATTAATTCCAATTCTAAATGGAGCTAATCTGAGTGGAAATATTGCTTTTACTTTTACATTAGCAATGTTTACATTTATTATTACAACTTTTAGTGGGAATAAGAATTACTGGAAACATATTTTTTGGATGCCAGGTGTACCTATACCTATGAAGCTATTTTTAATGCCCATTGAAATTATAGGAATGTTTGTAAAACCTATATCGTTAATGATTCGTTTGTTTGCTAACATTACAGCTGGGCANGTTATCATATTAGCCTTATTATCATTAATATTNGTATTTAAGTCTGTTGCTATTGCACCAGTCTCTGTAGCATTTTCTCTATTTATTACAGTTATTGAAATTATTGTTACAGCAATACAAGCCTATATATTTACAATTTTGTCAGCCCTTTATTTTGGTATGGCAACAGAAGAAGAACATTAATTAATTTAAATTTATATATTATGACTATTACTGGAATTGCAGCTATTGGAGCTGGTTTAGCAGCTATTGGAGCTGGTGTTGGTATTGGTAAAATTGGAGGATCTGCTATGGAAGCCATGGCTCGTCAACCTGAAATGCATGGAAAGATTCAATCTTCTGCATTAATTTTAGCAGCCTTCGTAGAGGCAGTAGCACTATTTGGTGTTGTTGTTGCTTTCTTACAAGGGTAAAACTAAAAAGATACAGAAGTAACGGTTGGTTGCTTCTGTATTTTAAAAATTTAAATTAAAAAAATATTTAGAAATGGATTTAATCACACCTGGATTTGGACTTGTATTTTGGACAGCAATTACTTTTTTATTGCTTTTAGTAATACTGAAAAAATTTGCTTGGAAACCTATTTTAGGAGCTGTAAGTGAAAGAGAAGATTCTATAAAAAATGCACTTTTAGAAGCCGATAAGGCTCGTCAAGAAATGGAGAATTTAAAATCTGATAATGAAAAGATTTTAAAAGAAGCCAGAGCAGAAAGAGATGCAATGTTGAAAGATGCTAGAGAAATCAAAAATAATATGATTACTGAAGCTAAAGATGAAGCTAAAGCACAAGCAAATGAATTAATGGAGCAAGCAAAAATTTCTATAGAAAACGAAAAATCAACCGCTATTGCTGACATAAAAAAACAAGTAGGAAGTTTGTCTATTGATATCGCTGAGAAAGTTGTAAAAGAACAACTTTCTAATGAAAACAAACAACTTAAATTAGTTGAAGATATGCTAAAAGATATTAAGCTAAATTAATATGAGAGAATCTAGAGCTGCTATAAGATATGCTAAAGCTGTTTTAAGCCTTTCAACAGATTTAAAACAATCTGAAAAGATCAATGAGGATATGTTATTGATGTATTCTACTATTGACCAAAGTAAAGAATTGCAGTCTCTACTTAAAAGTCCAGTAGTAAAATCAAAAGTTAAAAAATCTGCATTATTGGCTGTTTTTAGTAACATCAATAAAACTTCTCAACGTTTAATTGAGCAGCTTATTGAAAATAAAAGGTTAGCTCTTTTATCTGAAGTAGCAAAACAGTATACAATCATGTTTGATCTTTCTAAAGGATCAGAAATTGCTAAAGTTATTACAGCAGTTGCCTTAACGAAAGATTTAGAACAAAAAGTATTAGCAAAAGTTAAAGAAATAACTGGCAAAAATGTAAGCCTAGAAAACACTATAGATCCAAGCATTATTGGAGGATTTATTTTACGTGTTGGTGACAAACAATTTGATGCTAGTATTTCTGGAAAAATGAATAATTTACGTAGGGAGTTTGAACACAATCATTACGTACCAAAGTTTTAATAATCGATGAAAAAAATACTACTCATATTATTTATTTCAATTACAACTTTTGGCTTTTCACAAAAAGTAAAGGTAAAAAAGGGCAAAATCATAGTTGACGGTGTTGAAGTTGGCATTATTGAGGCTGAAGATAAAAAAGAAATTAAATACGCTGTAAAAGATTTAACTGGAAAAGATCTTTTTAAGGTTGATGTAGATATTGCCGAAGGCTCTACTAGACCATTTGAATTTAATTGGATGACAATTAGTTCAGAAGATTACCCTCAAGTAAATGTTGTTGATTATAGTATGATTTCGATGTCATTGAGTCATCCAAAAATAATAGCTGAAATTCTTACTAAAAATTATGCAATTTTTTCTAAAGATGGTCTAAATAATGATAAAGTTGCAGAATTTTTTGCTGCGAAACGATTTAGCGAATACAAAGAGAAAGCTACAGGTAATGGAGGTGTTGACATGGTAGGTCAAAATGAGGGTTTTGATGGAAAAATTAAAATAAAAAAAAATCAGGTTCTTTTTGATAAAAAGGCAATAGCCAATATTAAGAACGAAGATCAGGGGATATACTTATTTACATCTTTAGACGGCTCAGAAAAACTTACAATTAAGTATTTTTCACTTTATATTCATGAAGAATTTGATGAAAAGTGGTTAGAGATAATTGACACTCAAAATCGTTCCTCTGAAGTAAAAATGGAGTATTTATCAATCTCAGGTGGTTTAAATCAGAAGAAAGGAATTATCGAATTACTTTCCGAAAAATACAATTTGCTTACAGAAAATGGTATTGAAAATTTAGATGCTTTTTACGCCGTTAAAAGAATAAAATTATCAAAAGGCTACCAAGCTAAGTATGATGAAATTCAAAAAAGTAAAAATGAAAGAGCTAAAAGTCTTGAAGCTAGACTTGCAGACTTTAAGGTTGATGAGGACGGTAATATCTTTGCAACTAAAGACGAAAATAAAATTGGACGTATTGTTATAGAAAACAAGTCAATTCAAAATACAGGCGGAAACCGAAATTTAATGGTTATAGGAGATATTAACGACAAGGTAATTGGTAAGTTCGAGGGGACAGATGCCAGTAACTATAAAGCTACAATGTTTGACAAGAAAGAACTCAACTTCAATTCAAAAGTAATTAGTCCAGATTCTAATAAAAAAGAATTTTATGAAGAAGTAGTTTTGTTTACTATTATTGCTGGTTATGATAATGTGTTAGAATATAGTATACAAGATTATTTGGAAAAAGAAAAAGAAATAGCAATTAAGGAATATAATGCTAAGAAGGCCAAATCCCCTAATTTCTACGGACAAAATGGACACGTAATTGATGAAGAAGGAAAGAAGTGGGAAGGGAAAATATCGTTGGAGTTTGAAGAAATTAAAAACCCTTCTAGTTCTGATGATTTTGGGAATATCATTAATTTAGATGGAGGAGGAAAAACAAAATATGGTAAAGAAGTTATAGTTGCCTATTTAAATAAAAAGGGAAAGAAGAGATTTAAAACTTTTAACTCTAAAAATCATGAGGAAGTTTTTGTTGTGAATGCTGATGGAACCAAAACTAAATATATCGGAATTAAAACAAATCCAGATGCTTTTTCAGTAATAAAGAATGCATCAGGAATTTCTTTTAATTATTCTGGGTATTATAAAGTTTTAAATGAAGATACAAATGGTATTATTTTCGTAAACCCATTAAATGGAAAAATTGGTATTAAAACAACTGATTCTGACAAAGGGTATTTTTTCAACAATACAATACAAACAAAAAAAGTAAGTAAACTAAAGGAATATCTAGCAAAGTGTAATGACATTCCAGAAAATTTATTAAATTCAGATTTTTCAACAGTCTCTGATTCGGAAGAACTTTTGAAATATTATACAAATTCTTGTAAATAAACACTAAAATATGGCAACAATAAATCCAGCTGAAGTATCAGCAATTTTAAAACAACAACTAGCAGACTTTGATGGTAAAGCTTCATTAGATGA
>JGI24023J19991_10000938_pt1 | contig 22836 bp, 27 predicted proteins | sample Cruoilmetagenom1_FD_19991 | JGI IMG/M metagenome (IMG submission 19991) | reverse complement strand
TGCGGGTGACGCCTCACCATTGCCAAGAATGATCTTGTGACTGATCGTTCAGCGCGTTCAGGCCGCCAGATCGCGCTTTTCGGCGACCGTACCGTCGGCATTGAGCCGATAGATCATCGGCGCGCCGGTGGCCAGGTTGAGCTGGGTGACTTCGTCTCGCGAGAGCTTATCGAGCTGCATCACCAGAGCGCGCAGTGAATTGCCGTGGGCGGAGACGATTACGTTCTTGCCGGCCAGCACTCGGGGCAGGATCTCGGCGTTGAAGTAGGGCAGCACCCGGTCGGCGGTGTCTTTGAGGCTCTCGCCGCCGGGCGGAGGCGTATCAAATGACCGCCGCCAGATATGCACCTGATCCTCGCCCCAGCGCTTGCGGGCGTCATCCTTGTTGAGCCCCACCAACTCGCCGTAATCCCGCTCGTTGAGGGCCTGATGCTCCAGGGTCTCAAGGCCCTGCTGCCCGAGCTCCTCCAAGATGATGTCGAGCGTGGCCTGGGCCCGGATCAGCTTGCTGGTGAAGGCAAGATCGAAAGTGTGGCCCGCCTCGCGCAGCAGTTCCCCGGCCTTCCGGGCTTCCGCTTCGCCCTCTGGTGTCAGGCCCACATCCTTCCAGCCGGTGAAGAGGTTTTTCTTGTTCCATTCGCTCTGGCCATGGCGGACCAGCACTAAAACGTTATCCACAGTCTGTTCAGCTCCCCCTCTGGGCCAGGCCCAGCACATCCATCATCGAATATATCCCGGGCGGCTTGCCCTGGGCCCAGATCGCCGCCTTGACGGCACCGCGGGCAAATATGCCCCGGTCGGTCGCGACGTGCGAAAGCTCGACGCGCTCGCCATCGCCGGCGAACACGACCTTATGCTCGCCCACCATGTTGCCGCCCCGCAATGTGGCAAATCCGACATCGCCGCGCTTGCGTGCGCCGGTTTGGCCGTCGCGGCTGCGCACCGCGTGGTCGGACAAATCGATGCCGCGCCCCTCCGCCGCCGCTTCGCCCAGCATCAGCGCGGTTCCCGAGGGCGCATCGACTTTGTGGCGGTGGTGCATCTCGACGATCTCGACGTCGTAATCGGCATCCAGCGCCTGGGCGACCTGCTTGGTGAGCGCCATCAGCAGGTTGACCCCGAGGCTCATATTGCCGGCCTTGACGATGACCGCATGCCTGGACGCGGCCTCGATTTTTTCCTCGTCCTCTGCGCTCAGGCCCGTGGTGCCGAGTACGTGGACGATGCGTGCCTGGGCTGCGAGACCGGCATATTCCACGCTCGCCTTGGGCGAGGTGAAGTCGAGAATGGCGTCAATCCCGGCAAAGAGCTCTAGGGGCGAATCCGTCACCGCGACGCCGATCTCGCCCACACCTGCAAGCTCGCCCAAATCCTTGCCCACCGCGCCAGAGCCCTTGGCCTCGGTGCCGCCCGCCACCAGGCAGCCGGCAGTGTGGAACACCGCGCGCGTCAGCTCCCGGCCCATGCGTCCGGCGGCGCCCATGATCGCAATTCTGATGTCGGCCATGAAGAATCCCCTATAGCAATCGGATAGGCGTGTGAATAGCTGGGTAGGCGCTAGGCGGACGCGGTCAGTTCCAGGCGAAGGCGATTTTGCGGAGCGTGGTCTTGTCGTAGGTCTCGGCGCCCTCGGAAATCGGCTGCCCGCCGAGGCTAAGGTAGAAATTGCAGGCGATTTCGTTATCGGCGAGCGCCCAGATCACCAGCCCGCCGAGCCCCGCATCCTGCAGCGCGCTGCGCGCCGCCCGGAACAGCCGGGCGCCGAACCCCAGCCCCTGATAGACCGGGCTCACATAGATCTCGAAGATCTCGCCCTGATAAGGCGTATGGCGCATCCGGCTGCGGCCGAAGGTGGTGTATCCCACTGCGTTGCCGTCATATTCGAGCACCAGCACCGGCGCGCGGCGCTTGATCGCGGCGGCCCACCATTTGGTGTTTCGCCTTGCCACCATGCGCTCGAGATGGAGGTGGGGGATCACGCCGCGATAGGCCAGCCGCCAGGCATCGGCATGGGCGCTGGCGAGCGCTTCGGCGTCTTCTTTGCGGGCCGACCTGATGGTGATGAGGTCCGTCGCCATGGGCCGATGATAACGTCGACGGGGCGCGAAACCTAGGGGTTCGCTGGGCTGGTCCCCGCAAATTTTTGTGCGGACTCGTGGATTACCGGCGGGTAGCCCGCCGCGATCACTTCGACGGCGCTGGGCGGCGTGATGAGATCCACATCGCCGCCTGGAGGGCGCGGTCGGGCGCGGCTGTAGCCGCCCGGCGACCATTCCAGCAGCGTCTCGCCCAGTATTAGGTGCGGCTTGCCGTTTTGCATCACGAACGCGCCGTCGGGGAGTTCCGCGAGGCGGGCGGGGTGCAGCCGTTTGGAGCGGTCCGGCATCAAGCGCTCGCTATGCATCAATTCGTCCATCTCGGCCACATAGCCGCGGCGGTCGCGCCCGCGAATTTCGCCCCATAGCCCGGCGTACCGGTTGAAGTCGCCCCGCCTGCACTCGAAGCAGGGCCGGTGGCCCGCGGCGAACGCGGTCGCTTCGTCCAAAAAGAACAGCTCGGTGTAGCGGCGCGGCGCCATCACCTCGCGGTGACGGCCGCGGAAATCGAGCACGCAGGCGATCCAATGCTTGTTGACCCAGCGCTTGCCGGTGAGCCGCTTGGTTTCGTCATGCAACGGACCGCCGCGGTTGCCCATGAAAGTGCCGCGCGCATTGCAGGCGATGATCTCGCCCAGGGGCGTGACGCGGTTTTGCAGGGGCATATCCTGGATAACCCCAGTTCTATTTGGTGAACGCCCGCATATGGAAGCTCGCTTGCGGGCGTGAGTAGGCGTGGTCGCGGCCAAACGGGCAGGCATGGCGCACCAGGCAACCACGCTCGGCGCAGTCGTGATTGGCGTTCTCGCGCACATAGCACCGGCAGATTTCGGCGTCGTAACTGCTGGTCCGGGTCAGCGCGCCCGAGGGGCAGGCATCGAGGCAGGGCTTGCCCGCGCAGGCCGGGCACGGTCCGGGGCCGTCGTCGGGTAATCCCGCATCAAGTGGTTCGGCAAACAACAGCGCGCCGCGAAACGCGAACCAGGGGCCGTAGCGGGGATGCACAAGCACGCCCAGCGGCGATTGGCTCATGGAACCGCAGCGCAGCCCCCATTGCTGGAACGGCCAATAGGGAGGTCCGCCGAATGGGAACGCGGCTTCCGCGCCGTGGCGGCTAGCGATTTCGCCCACCACAAGCTGGGTCCAGTGGTCGAGCGGGTGCTCGGGCAGTGCGAATTCGGGCGACCGGGTGAAATGCTCCCAGATTGCGGGACCGGCACTCCCCACCAGCAACAACGCCGCCGGGCGCGCGCCATTGGATAGCGCGGGTACGGTTTGGTTGCCTTCCGGCTCGAATCCGCCGAGCAGCACCAGGCCGTTGGCTTCGAGGTCGGTTTGGAGTTTTGTGATCGCCGTCGACGCCACTATTTGCTGCCGATCTTGCCCGCGAGTGCCTCCAGCCGTTCGAGCGCCGCGTCCGCGATTTGCCTAGTGAGTTCGCCGGCATCGATCTCGCGGGCCATTGCACCCGCCTGGCCCGACCAAAGGGGCGTGAAATCGGCGGAGCCCGCCGCTTCGGCGGCCTTGCGGAGCGGGGCCAGGGCGTTTGCCGCGAGCGGAAAATCGGGCGTTTCGGGCGCCATCAGCCCCAGCTCCCGGACCGCGCGGTTGCTCAGGCCCCGAGCAGGGCGGCCGGTGAACACGTTGGTCAGCACCGTATCCCCATCGCTGGAATCCCGGAGCGCCCCGCGATGAAGCTCGGAGATCGTCGATTGGGGCGTCAGCAAATAGGCCGTGCCGATCTGCACGCCCGATGCGCCCAGCGCCATCGCCGCGGCCATGGCGCGGCCATCTGCAACGCCGCCCGCAGCGATTACCGGCAGGTCGACCGCGTCGACGATTTGGGGGACCAGGGCCATGGTGCCGACCTGGCCCGCAATGTCGGTCTCGAGGAACATGCCGCGATGACCGCCGGCTTCGACGCCTTGGGCGATCACGGCGTCGACGCCCGCATTGTCCAGAAAGCGTGCTTCCGCGACGGTCGTGGCGGACGCCAGCACCACCGCGCCAGTCCGCTTGACCCGCCCAAACAGCTCTGGCGCCGGTAGGCCAAAATGAAAGCTGACAATGCTTGGGCGCAGCTCATCGACCAGGGCGCACATGGTCTCGTCGAACGGCATCCGCGCCGTACCCGCCTTATCGGGTGGTTCGACGCCGAGTTCGGCCATGAAGGGCGCAAGCCGCGCCCTCCAGGCCGCCTCTGTCTGGTCATTGTGCTCGGGCGGCCGGTGGCAAAAGAAGTTCAGATTGAACGGCCGATTGGTTCCCCGGCGGACTTGTTGCGCGGCCTCTCGGATATGGTCCGGCCTCAGCATCGCGCAGGGAATCGACCCCAATCCGCCGGCCTGAGCGACGGCGATCGCGAGTTCGGCCCCTTGCGCGCCCGCCATCGGCGCCTGGATGATCGGCAGTTCGGTACCGATCAGATCGAGGAGGGCGTTGGAGGGCCAGTTGGTTGTTGCCATGGGCTTTAGCCTCGGAGCCGTCTCACTTGCCCCGCCTGGCGCGCGCCGCGAGCGTCCGCAAGCGCAACGCGTTGAGCCGGATAAAGCCCTCGGCGTCGGCCTGGTCGTAGCCCTCGCCCTCCTCGAAGGTCACCAGGTCCTCCGAATAGAGCGAGTTGGGGGATTTCCGGCCCGTCACGATCACATTTCCCTTGTAGAGCTTGAGCCGGACGGTGCCGGTCACGTGCTCCTGGGATTTGTCCACCAGCGCTTGCAGCATCTCGCGCTCGGGGGCGAACCAGAAGCCGTAATAGACCAGCTCGGCGTAGCGCGGCGCCAACTCGTCCTTGAGGTGCTGGGCCTCTCGGTCGACGGTGAGCGACTCCATGGCGCGGTGGGCATGATAGAGGATGGTGCCGCCGGGCGTCTCATAAACGCCCCGCGATTTCATCCCCACAAACCTGTTCTCGACCAGATCGATCCGGCCTATGCCGTTGTCGCGCCCCAAATCGTTGAGCGCCGCCAATAGCTTAGCGGGCGACAGCACCTTGCCGTCGAGCGAAACCGGGTCACCGCGCTCAAAACCGATTTCGATCGAGGTCGCCTTGTCAGGCGCGTCTTCGGGCGAGATCGTGCGCTGGTAGACGTAATCGGGCGGCTCGGCCCAGGGGTCCTCCAACACCTTACCTTCCGAGGACGAGTGCAGCAGGTTGGCGTCCACCGAGAAAGGCGCCTCGCCCTGCTTGTCCTTGGGCACCGGGATCTGGTGCTGTTCGGCAAAGGCGATCAGGTCGCCGCGCGAGGAGAACTCCCACTCCCGCCAGGGCGCGATGATCCGGATATCGGGATCGGTGGCGAGCGCGGCGAGCTCGAAGCGCACCTGGTCATTGCCCTTGCCGGTCGCGCCATGGGCGATGGCATCGGCGCCGGTCTGGTGCGCAATCTCCACCAGCCGCTTGGCGATCAGGGGCCGCGCAATGGACGTGCCGAGCAGGTAATTGCCCTCGTAAAGCGCGTTCGCCCGGAACATGGGGAAGACGTAATCGGCCACAAATGCTTCGCGCAAATCCTCGACGAATATCTCCGAAGCGCCCAGCAATTCCGCGGTTTTGCGGGCAGGCCCAAGCTCCTCGCCCTGGCCGAGATCGGCCGTGAACGTCACCACCTGGGCGCCCAGCGCCTGTTGGAGCCACTTCAATATGATCGAGGTGTCGAGACCGCCCGAATAGGCGAGCACCACCTTCTTGACGTCCTTGGGCGTGGCCATGGTACGAACCTTGGTATCGGTGCTTGCGCGTCGCGGCGCACTATAGGTCGTTGCAATTGGCGCACAAGCCTAAGGCCTTATGGTCGTTAGCGACGCGAAAGGGTCATCCAATGGCATCACTCGAATTCTGGTACGAATTCGGCTCCAGCTATTCTTACCCGGCGGCGATGCGGATCGACGAACAGGCGGCTAAGTCAGGCGTCGAGGTCAAATGGCGGCCATTCCTATTGGGCCCAATCCTGGCGGCCCAGGGCCTGACGGATTCGCCCTTCAATCTCTATCCAGCAAAGGGCCGCTACATGGTGCGCGACCTGGAGCGGACTTGCGCCGCCCTCGACCTGCCCTTTTCCATGCCCGATCCGTTTCCCCAGAACGGGCTCTATGCGGCGCGGCTCGCGCTAATTGGCGCCGATGAGGGTTGGGCTGCCGATTTCAGCCGCGCGGTCTACCTGGCGGAGTTCGGCGATGGCGCCAACATTTTCTCCAAGGAACTGCTGGGCGATATCCTGTCGGATTTAGGGGTAGACGCGTCCTCGTGTCTCAACGAGATCGAGAGTCCGGAGGCCAAGGAGCGGCTCAAAGTACAAACCGCCAAGGCCCAGGATCTGGGGATTTTTGGGGCGCCGAGCTTTATCGCGGGTGGTGAGCTTTATTGGGGCAATGACCGCCTGGAGCAGGCGGTCGAACACGCTGTGCGAGTCGGCTGACGGGATCGAACAATAGATGGATTTTCTGCCCTCGGCGGGTGTGCTCGCGAGTTTTGGGCTCGCGGCGGCCGTGCTTTCGATCACGCCCGGTCCCGATATGGCGCTGTTCCTGAGCAAGACCCTGGCCCAGGGCCGGCGCGCGGGATTCGCCGCGCTGGCGGGCGCATTTTCAGGTCTCCTGTTCCACACCCTGCTCGCGGCCTTCGGGCTTTCCGCCCTGCTGCTGCAATCGGCAAGCCTGTTCGGCGCCCTAAAGCTCGCGGGCGCACTCTACCTGCTCTGGCTGGCGATCGACGCGATCTGGCATGGCGGCACGCCACAGCTGGATGACAACAACGGATCGTCGGTTCTGCAGCGCGCGGCCGAAGTCTATCTCACCGGGCTCGGCGCCAATCTGCTGAACCCGAAAATCATCCTGTTTTTCGTGACCTTCCTGCCCCAGTTCGTCTCGCCCGACGATCCCCACGGCGTATCAAAGCTGTTGTTTCTGGGGCTATATTTTATTGCCGTCGCTTTTCCGATCTGTGCCGCGATCATCCTGGGCGCGGAGGCAATCGCCGGGTGGCTGAAGCGTTCGCCCTATCTGACCCGAGGCCTCGATTGGCTGTTTGCTGGCGTGTTCGCGAGCTTCGCGCTGCGGCTGCTGTTCGAGCGCGCCCGGGGCTAACGGATCAGCGCCGGGGCGCGTAGACCAGCTCGACGATGCCTTTGTCATGGGTTTGAGAGTTCACCAGATCGAGAATCACGTCGCCCGCTTCGGCCGTGATCAGCGGCACGCCGCCGCCAAGGATCACCGGCATCACGAAAAGCTCCAGCCGGTCCACCAGGCCAGCCGCCAACATGGCGCTTACAAGTTTGCCGCCTCCCAGAACCCAGACGTCGCCTTCCTTCGGCAGCACATCTGGAATCTCGCCGATGGCGCCCGAATAGGCGCTCACACGGTCCGGGGCATCGCCAAGCGGACGCGAGGTCACAACCACGACGTCCTTGCCCTCATACGGCCACTTCCCAAAGGTCAACACCTGGTCGTAGGTGGTGCGCCCCATGACAATGGCTCGCTGGGCCTTGAGGAAGTCCTCGAAGCCCAGCTGAACTCCGTCGAAACGCTCCAGCCAACCGACGCCGCCTTGCGAATCTGCGATATTTCCGTCGGCGCTGATGGCGAGATAGGCGCGATACATGGGAAACCTTCCGCTACTCGTGCTGCTCAGCGGCCCGCATTGCGTCCGGCGATCAGCCAATAGACCGCGCCTCCGACAAAGCCGGCAGACGCGAATATCGTCATGTAGTCGGAGGACGGCACGGAGGCGCTGCCGCCCGAGGCCGCGAGCAGGGGAATCGCGGCGAGCGCCAGTCCACCCGCCACGACGTAATAGAGAAACGAACGGATCGCGAATATTTCACCGATGACCGCCAGCACCAAGGCCGGCAAAGCGGTGAGCGCGGGCGTCACCAGACTTGCAAAGAACACGATGCCCAGCGGGTCCGATATCACGTCGATCAACGGATCTCCCGGGGCGGCTTCGCGCAAGGCCTTGCCGGTCCAGAACGTGCCCATCACGAACAAAGTCGAGACGGCGACGAACATGGCCGCCACGAAAGCGAATAGCAGGACAAGGCCCCGAACCAGGATGGCGCCCATCAAGCGGTCGCCGCGCTGGCGTCAGCCCGCCGCTTGGCGGCGGGTATCTTGATGCTGGCCGATTTCAGCTGGCCGCAGGCCGCCATGATGTCGCGGCCGCGGGGCGCGCGCACCGGGCTCGCGTAACCTGCCCGGTTCACCACCTCGGCGAACTTCTCGATCTGCTCCCAGTCGGAGCACTCATAGGGCGCGCCGGGCCAGGGGTTGAAGGGAATCAGGTTGATCTTGGCGGGGATACCGGCGAGCAGGCGAACCAGCGCCTTGGCCTCGGCGATCGAGTCGTTGACGCCCTTGAGCATCACATATTCGAAGGTGATCCGTTTGGCGTTGCGGACGCTTGGATAGGTCCGGCAGGCCTCCAGCAGTTCGGCAATCGGATATTTGCGGTTGATTGGCACCAATTCGTCGCGCAGATCGTCGCTGACCGCGTGCAGCGAGATCGCGAGCATGGTGCCGGCCTCTTCCCCCCAGCGCGGGATCATCGGCACGATGCCCGAGGTCGAGAGCGTGATCCGGCGCTTGGAGAACGAGAGACCGTCGCCGTCGGCGGCGATCGCCATCGCGGCCTTGACGTTGTCGAAATTATACAGCGGCTCGCCCATGCCCATCAGCACGATGTTGCTGATCTTGCGCTCGGAGCGCGGCAGGCCGCTCGGGTCGTGGGGCTCGGCGCCGGGCCATTCGCCGATCCGGTCCCGGGCGGTGAGAATCTGGCCCAGAATCTCCTCCGCGGTGAGATTGCGGACCAAGCGCTGGGTGCCGGTATGGCAGAACGGACAGGTGAGCGTGCATCCCACCTGGCTCGAAATGCAGAGCGTGCCCCTGGTTTCTTCCGGGATATAGACCGTCTCGGCCTCGGCGGGCTTGCCGCCGTCTTCTCCGGGATCGAACCGGAGCAGCCATTTCCGCGTTCCGTCGACGGAGACCTGCTCGGAGACGATCTCCGGGCGGACGAGCGAATAGGTGTCGTCGAGCTGCCCGCGCAACTCCTTCGAGATTGTGGTCATGTCCGAGAACCGCGTCGCGCCCCGGACATAGAGCCAGTGGGAAAGCTGGCTGGCGCGCATCTTGAGCGCCCGTTCCGGTACGCCCAGCCCGCGAAACGCGTGCCCTAGCTCGTTCGCCCCAAGCCCGATCAATGTCGGGCGACTATTCGGCGGCGAGGGGTCGTTGGGGCTCATTCGTCACCCGGCGGATTTGGACCGCACACGGCGCGCGCGTCCACGGCGGGGCGGCGCACCCGAGGCGCGTCCAGAGGTTCAGAGAGCCGAGCGGTCTAGCCGGCACACTCCGAATTGATCTTGTCCAGCGCCGCCGAGATGCCGTTCAACGAGTAGCGGTCGGTGGTCAAGGTGCCCCGGGCGGAGCGGCCGGTGATGACCATCGTACTGCCGGTCTTCATCGCATCGATCAGCCGCTGCTCGGTGTCGACGCTTTCCACGAAGGCGCCCTCATCCTTGGTGAACAGCTTGAATTTGTTGGTCCCGATCGTGACCTCGCTGGGCGTATTCGCTTTGAACGGGTAGCCGATCTTGACGCTGATCTCGTTGCGGACCTTATCGCCCGGCCAGTGCGAGATGTAGAAATAGATCGGTCCCCGTTTCACGTTTTTCGGCTTGGAATCCTTCGGTTGCGAAATCGCGAAACAGACCTTGTTGGTCGGAGAGTCGCTGACATAGGCCGACCAGTCCGAAAAACGCGCAATGAATTTGCCGGTCTGCGCTTCGGCGGGCGACCAGGCGAACGCCATTAGCACTAGAATTAGGGCCCAAAACCCACGCATCTTCTCAAACCCTCCAATTATTCTGTTCCAAAAATCATATCGCCTTCAAATTGCTTTGGCCAGACGGCGCTCGCTTCCTCCGCGCAGGTCAGCGCTTGGTGCGGCTGACGGGATCGCCATGGACGTGACCGGGCAGGTCTTCGCTGATCCCGCCCTCGATCAGGGGACGGGGCGCGAAGCGGCCAAGGCTGCGCACCCGGTCATACATCACAATCGCTCCAGCGGTCGCCACATTGATGCAAAAGGCGGTTGGGATCTTGATCAAATAATGGCAGCGCTCGACCAATTCGTCGGAAAGCCTGCCCCTTTCGGGCCCCATCACATAGGCCGCCTTCTGGGGATGGTGAAAGCTCGGCAGATCTGTCGCCTCGTCCAGCAGTTCGACGCCCACCAGCTTGCATCCCTTCGGCAGCTGCATGTCGCCAGCCGTTGCCCAGCTATAGAGCGGCAAGTGGTCGGGCGCCTTGGAGGTGTCAGAGAGGGCTTCTCTCGCGCGGTAATCGGCGTCGATGGTGAAGACGAAACTGGCGCCGAAAGCGTGGGCCGAGCGCATCAGATTGCCCAGATTCATCGGCTTTGAAATCCGTTCGGCGCCGATCCCGAAATAGCCCCGGCCCAAGCCCTTCCGCATTCGTGTCTCTGCTGCGTTATCGGCTTTCATGTCCGTTCCGGGCGCGATTTTTCAGCCAAGCCCAATTGCGCCGTGCAAGGCGGCCTGCGGTACGCTAGAAGCGTTATCGCAGATTTGAGCGTGGAGGAGCATATGAGAGCGGCCCTGTGCAAGCAATTCGGCGGTCCCGAGGTGATTACGGTCGAGACCATCGAGGACCCGACACCCGCCGATGACGAAGCCGTCATCAAGGTCAGCGCCGTGGCGCTGAACTTCCTCGACACGCTGATGATCCGGGGCAAGTATCAATACAAGATCGAGCCGCCGTTTTCGCCGGGCGTGGAGGTTGCGGGCACTATCGCCGAGCTGGGATCAGGGGTCACCGGCTTCAGCGTCGGCGACCGGGTTCTGGCCTTCATTCGGATGAATGGCTGCCGGGAATTGGTGGTCACAAAGGCCTCCGAACTGATCGCGCTGCCGGATGAGGTCGACGATAAGGTCGCCAGCTGCTTCACCGTCACCTATGGCACGGGGGTCCACGCGCTGAGGGACCGGGCCAAGCTGCAAGCGGGCGAGACGGTGGCCGTGCTGGGCGCCTCGGGCGGGGCGGGGCTCGCGGCGGTCGAGATCGCGAAACTGATGGATGCCCGCGTCATCGCGGCAGCCTCATCGGCGGAAAAGCTGGAAGTCTGCAAGGCCCATGGCGCGGACGATGTGATCAATTACAAGGATCAGGACCTGAAGGAGCAGCTGAAGGCGCTCACCGGCGGCAAGGGTGCGGACGTGATCTATGACTGTGTCGGCGGTCCCTATTCGGAGCCGGCGCTGCGAGCAACCGCCTGGGAGGGCCGGTTTCTGGTTGTTGGGTTCGCGGCGGGCGAAATTCCGAAGATTCCGCTGAATCTGTTGCTGCTGAAGGGCTGCGCCATGGTCGGCGTATTCTGGGGGGAGTTCGCCACTCGCGATCCAGCCGGCCATCGCCGGAACATCGAACAAGTGATCGAATGGTGCGCTTCAGGGCGGCTGAAGCCGCACATAGACGCGACCTACAGCCTGGACCAGACAAGGGACGCGCTGGAGGCGATCGACCAGCGCCGGGCGACGGGGAAGGTTATTGTTTTGCCTCAGATGGCTTGATCATCCGCATCGGCGGGCGGCAGACCCTTGCCCAGCGCCTTGGCGGCAGCGGCCCGGTGGTGGGGCTTGATATGGGTGGCGAGCAGCCCCATCACGGTCGCGATAATGGCAGCATCGTCGGTTAGTCCGACGCCTATCAGAATGTCCGGAATCATGTCGGCGGGCATGATGAAATAGGCCAGGGCGCCTAGCAGAGTGCCGCGCACTCGCATCGGCGTGTTGGTGTCCATGGCGCAGTAATAGGCGGCGACGGCGTCGTCGACGAAGGGGACGCGCCCGGCAAAGCGGGTGAGCTTCACCCAGAACTCGCCGCGGACCTTTTGCTCGCGACCGGCGAAGGATTGGCTCGGGTCCTGATCCTCGAAGGCCGCATAGAAGTCTTGACCGGCCTTGTCATTCGCGTTCATAGCTGTTCGCTCCTGCGCTTCGCCGCGCCCCAGCAATAGATAGGGCGTTTGGCGAGGGTGGGCAAGCGGGGGCGGATTTGCCGATAGCGGGCTTCGCGGCCGGTCCAAGTTTGGGATAAAGAGCGTTAGTCATTGGTATACAAGAGAAAAACGGGGGAGTTGGCTCGTGAAACTGGGTAGCGATATGAGCGCGGTGATTACCGGCGGGGCCTCTGGGCTCGGCGCGGCCACCGCACGGGTTTTGAACGAAATGGGCGTCAAGATCGCCGTCTTCGATCTCGATGAGACCGGCGGCGAAAAGGTTGCATCGGAGACCGGCGGCGTGTTCTGCAGCTGCGACGTCACCGATCAGGCCAATATCGAGAAGGCTCTGGAGAAGGCGCGCGCGGCCAATGGCCAGGAGCGGATTCTGGTGAACTGCGCCGGTGTCGCCATGGGCGGACGGACGGCGCGCCGCAATAAGAAGACCGGCGACATCGAGCCCCACGATCTGAAGAGCTTCGCCAAGGTGATCGACATCAACCTGCTCGGCACCTTCAACATGATGGCGCTGTCGGCGGCCGGCATGATGACGCTGGACCCGGTAACTCCCGATGGCGGCCGCGGCGTGATGGTGAATACCGCCTCGGTGGCCGCACAGGATGGACAGATTGGGCAGGCGGCCTATGCGGCCTCGAAGGGCGGCGTGATGTCGATGACACTCCCTGTGGCGCGCGACTTGTCGCGCGAAGGCATCCGGGTTGTGGCGATTCTCCCGGGGCTCTTCAACACGCCCATGGTGGCGGCACTCCCCGACGACGTGCGCGAAGCGCTGTCGGCCAGCGTGCCGTTCCCGGCGCGCTACGGCGAGCCCGAAGAGTTCGGTCTATTGGTGAAGCACATTGTCGAAAACGACATGCTGAACGGCGAGTGCATAAGGCTGGATGGCGCCATCCGGATGGCGCCGGCTTAGCCGATCCCGTCCATTTTCTTGGCGAGATCCACGTCGTTCTGGGTCAATCCGCCCGCGTCATGGGTCGAAAGCGTAACCTCGACGCGGTTCCAGACGTTGAACCATTCCGGGTGGTGGTTCATCTGCTCGGCATAGAGTGCCGCCCGCGACATCCAGCCGAAGGCCTCGTTGAAATCCTTGAAGGTGAAGGTCTTGGCGATGGCGTCGCGGCCATCGACAAGCGACCAATCAGAAAGTTGCGACAGGGCCTTTTCGCGGTCGGCGCCGGTGAGTTTCTCCGCCATGATGGTTCTCCCGAATTGCTCGCTCTAGACCGTTGTGCCACGGGCGCGCTGCATTGGAAATGGGCGAGCCGCTGTTGAGCGGTATTGGTCTCAGAGGCTGAGAGGAAACGCCTCCTCCACCACATAGGGACCTCCGCCCGACGCAGCGCGTGAGGAAAACAGCACGAATTGTTGGACCTCGAAAGGTTCGCTGCTGAACGGGCTGCGGGTTTCCAGATAGTTTGCCACCGCGCTCGCTTTGGGCCCGCGCAGGCGCGCGAGCGTGACGTGGGGTAGAAAATTGCGCGATTCGGGCTCCAGGCCGGCGGCGCGGGCGGCCCGCTCATGGGCGCGTTGCAATCCGGTCAGCGGTTCGCAGGCATCGATCCCGACCCAAAGCGCCCGGGGTTTGCGGTTGCCGAAACTTCCCAAGCCGTCGAGGCGAAGCTCGAACACTGGGACGCGGATCTGGGCCAACTGATCGGCAAATTCGCGGGCCACCTCATCGTCCACGTCGCCGATAAACCGCAAGGTGACGTGGTAGTTCTCGGGATCGATCCAACGCGCTCCCGATAGGCCCGAACGCAGGGTCGCCAGCCGGTCGCCCAAAGCTTTGGGGATCTCGATGCCGGAAAACAGCCTGGGCATGGCCCCTCCTGAACCCGCCCCTCACGGACAGGGATTGGTGAAGGTGCGGTGGATCTCCTCGATACCGTTTAGCACGTCCTCGCCGAGCTCGACGTCGATGGAGCCGATATCGGTTTCGAGCTGCGCCATGCTGGTGGCCCCGATAATGCTGGAGGTCACGAATGGCCTTGTGGTGACGAATTGTATCGCCATTTGGGCGGGATCGAGCGCGTGCTCTTCCGCCAACGCGACATAGGCCCCAATCGCCTGTTCAGCTGTCGGCGTCTCGTAGCGCTTGATACGTTCGAACAGCACCTTGCGCGAGCCAGGCGGCTGCGCCCCATTCAGATATTTTCCCGTAAGCGTGCCTTGACCGAGCGGCGAATAGGCCAGCAGCCCGATGTTTTCCCGGTGGCTGATTTCCGAAAGGTCGATTTCGAAGGCCCGGTTCACCAGATTGAAGGCGTTTTGGATCGAGGCCACGCGAGGCAAGCCGTTGGATTTCGAGGCCTCCAGGTAACTCATGGCGCCCCAGGCGGTCTCGTTGGAAATCCCCACATGGCGCACCTTGCCCTGCTCGATCAGCTTGGCCAGCGCGCCCAAGGTCTCTTCGATCGGGTGATGCTCGGTGTCGTCGTGCTCGTATTCGAGGCCGCCGAACAGCCGCATCGGGCGATCCGGCCAGTGCAGCTGATAGAGATCGATATAGTCGGTGCGGAGCCGCTTCAGGCTCTTGTTCACCGCCTCGTTGATCTGTTCGGGCGAGAGCCTGCAGATACCGCCGTTATCGCGAAACCAATCGGATTTCGACCGGCCATTCACCTTGGTGGCAATAATCACCTTGTCGCGGTTGTTCCGCGCGGCGAACCAGCTGCCGATATATTCCTCCGTGCGCCCTTGGGTCTCGGCCTTTGGCGGGATCGGATAGAGTTCCGCCGCGTCAAAGAAATTGACGCCCTTATCGACGGCGTAGTTCATCTGCTGGTGGGCTTCGGCCTCGGTGTTCTGCTCGCCCCAGGTCATGGTGCCCAGGCATATGGCGCTGACGTCGAGGCCGGTATGGCCGAGTTTTCGGTATTCCATGCGGGTCGAATCCCTCAAGACGCGAAATCGGGGCGCTTTTTAACAGAAACCAGACGAATTCCAATGCCCTAGCAGTTGACCTAGCCGCGAGGCCCGGCGGTCAATTGTGCGCTATGCCAGCTTGCGCCAAGGCTGTGGGCTCCTGATATCCATCTATAACGGCTAGGGGTTCGCACATTGGACAATATGGCGGTGTCCGGAATTTCATGACACTGTCGATTCATTGGGAAACTATGCGATTCAGCGGGGTTGGGCGTTGGATTGCTTGGAGCAAACAGGAGGCCTGCTCTGTGGGCGAAGAGGCTAAAGAGGCGCCCGATACACTGATGGCGAAAGCTTTGGGCCTGCTGAAGAGCGCAGGGCTCCGGGTCGCGCTATTGGTGGTTTTGGCGGCCGCGGTCGGGTTTGGGGTTTGGCTCTGGGTCGCCCAAGACGGATTGCCCGACGGCATCGTCTCGAGCAATGGCCGGATCGAAGCGGACGAGGTCGACATTTCCGCCAAATATGCGGGGCGCGTGCGCGAGATCCTGGCCAGGGAAGGCGACCTGGTGCAGCCCGGCCAGGTTTTGGCAAAAATGGATACTGCCGAACTGGAGGCCAGGCTCGACAAGGCCGAGGTGGAAGTTTCGCGATTTGAGAGCGAGGTGAATGAGTCCGAGGCTACCATCACGCAACGGGAAGCAGAGCTAAGGCTTGCCAAACAAGAGCTCGACCGGACCCTGACGCTGGTGCGCAAGGGCCACGTCTCGGTGCGGGTCGGCGATGAACGCCAGAGCCAGCACGATACGGCCACCGCCGCGCTGACCGCCGCCAAGGCCAAGCTTGTCACGGCGCGCCGCGCTGTGGAGGCCGGCAAGGCCGAGGTTCGCCGCATTCAAACCGATCTTGACGACTCGGTGCTGACCTCGCCGGTGATGGGGCGGGTGCTCTACCGCCTTGCCGAGCCTGGTGAAGTGCTCGCCGCCGGCGGCAAGGTGCTCACGCTTATCAATCTGCAGGAAGTCTATATGGAGGTGTTCTTGCCCTCCCGGGACGCGGGCCGGATTTCGTTGGGCTCGGAGGCACGCATCGTGCTCGATCCGGTGCCGCACTTTGCGATTCCTGCCAAAGTCAGCTTTGTCTCGCCCCAGGCCCAGTTCACGCCCAAGCAAGTTGAAACCGAGAGCGAACGCGAGAAGCTGATGTTTCGGGTCAAGGTCAAGGTGCCAAGCGAGCTGGTGAAGAAGCACGTCGAACGGGTCAAAACCGGCGTGCGGGGCGTGGCCTATCTGCGGCTTGCGGCAATGCGCGGTTCCGAGCCCACGCCCTGGCCCGAGTTTCTGCAAAGGATGCCGCCGGGCGAGTCCGGGTAGCGCCGATGGCGGCGAAGCGCCAACCGGTCGCCCGCGTAGACGCCGTGACCCATCTCTACGGCAAGACCCGGGCGCTCGACGATGTGAGCTTCGATTTGCCCTCGGGCCAGATGGTCGGATTGATCGGACCCGACGGCGTCGGCAAGTCCACGTTGCTCGGCCTGCTGGCGGGCGCCCGCAAGATCCAGACGGGCACCATCGAGGTGTTTGACGGCGACATGGCCCGCTCCCGCCACCGCAACCGGGCCTGCCTGCGGATCGCCTATATGCCCCAGGGGCTGGGCAAGAACCTCTACGCGGAACTCAGCGTCTTCGAGAATCTCGACTTCTTCGGCCGGTTGTTCGGCCTGCCCCGGCAAGAACGCCATGCCCGCATCACCAGCCTGCTGGAGGCAACGGGCCTCGACCCGTTTCCCGACCGGCCGGCCGGCAAGCTCTCAGGCGGCATGAAGCAAAAGCTCGGGCTCTGCTGCGCACTAATTCATGATCCCGATTTCGTGATCCTGGATGAACCCACCACTGGCGTGGATCCTCTGTCGCGCCAGCAATTCTGGGAGCTGATCGCAAGCATCCGCGCGGCGCGCGAGGGGATCAGCGTGCTGGTTTCAACCGCCTATATGGAGGAGGCCGATCAGTTCGACTGGCTGGTGGCGATGAATGACGGGAAGATCCTTGCCCACGGCACGCCGGCGGAAATCAAGAAACAAACCCGCACCAGGCATTTGGAAGATGCCTTCGTAGCGCTGCTGCCGGAGACCGGGCGCAAGGGGCCTAAGAAGCTCGATATACCGCCCCGCGCCAAGGACGATGGCGAGCCGGTAATCGTCGCAGAGGGCCTGACACGGCGGTTCGGAGACTTCACCGCGGTCGACAATGTCAGCTTTTCCATCGAGCGCGGCGAAATCTTCGGATTCCTTGGCTCGAATGGCTGCGGCAAGACCACCACCATGAAGATGCTGACCGGGTTGCTGCCGGCCTCCGACGGCAAGGCATTTGTGTTCGGGCGCTTGGCCCGGGCCCATGATTTGGAGACCCGGAAACGGGTCGGCTACATGTCGCAGTCCTTCTCGCTCTACAGCGAGCTAACGGTCGCGCAGAATCTGACCTTGCATGCACGCCTGTTTCACATACCCCACGAGCAGGCCAAGGCACGGATCGCCGAGCTGACCGATCACTTCGGCCTGGAAAATCACATGGATGAGCTGGCGGGCGAGCTGCCACTCGGCCTGCGCCAGCGGCTTTCACTCGCGGTCGCCATCATCCACGAGCCCGAAATGTTGATCCTGGACGAGCCCACATCCGGCGTGGACCCGGTCGCCCGCGACGAGTTTTGGCGCGAATTGATCAAACTCTCCCGCGAGGAGCGGGTGACGATCTTCATCTCCACGCACTTTATGAACGAGGCCATGCGCTGCGACCGCATTTCGCTGATGCACGAAGGCAAGGTGCTGGCCTGCGACACGCCCGATGCGTTGGTCAAGGCAAAGAGGGCCAAGACCCTGGAGCAGGCCTTCATCGACTATATCCGCGAGGCGGAAGCCCTCGACGAGCGGGCCGTGGAGGAGGCTAAGCCCGTGCTGGAGCGCGCCGCAGCGGGCGAACCGGTGCACGGGCTAGCCGGGAGCGGCTGGCTGAGCCCGACCCGGCTACTGGCCTATAGCTACCGGGAAACCTTGGAAGTGCTGCGCGATCCGGTGCGCCTGGTGTTTGCCTTTTTAGGCTCGGCCATGTTGCTGCTGATCATGGGCTACGGCATCACCATGGATACGGAGGACCTGCGCTATGGCGCGCTGGATCTCGATCAAACGCCGGAGAGCCGCTCCTATCTCTCCGAATTTGCGGGCTCGCGCTATTTCATCGAGCAGCCGCCGCTCACCAGCCAAGACGATCTGAGCGAGCGCATGAAAGCCAGTGATATCGATCTTGCGATCGAGATCCCGCCGGGCTTTGGCCGTCAAGTCAAACGGGAAGACGTGACCTCGGTGTCGGTGTGGATCGACGGCGCCAATCCGTTCCGCGCCGAGACCATCGAAGGCTATGTGCAGGGCCTGCACACCCAGTATCTGGAAAAACTCGCCCGGGACAGCGGCCGCCCCTCGGCTGTCGCGGCGACCGTCGAGCCTCGCTTCCGCTACAATCCGAGCTTCGAAAGTATTTTTGCCATGGCACCCCGGATGCCGCCGATCCTGCTGATTCTGATTCCGTCGATCCTGATGGCAGTGAGCGTAGTCCGCGAAAAGGAACTCGGTTCGATCACCAATTTTTATGTAACCCCGACCAAGCGGTTGGAATTCCTGCTCGGCAAGCAGTTGCCCTATGTGGTGATCGCGATGCTGAATTTCGCGCTGCTGACCGCCATGGTGATCCTGATCTTCCAGGTTCCCCTGAAGGGAAGCCCGGTGGCCCTGGTGCTGGGCGCGTTTCTTTATGTCTGGGCGACCACCGGCGTTGGCCTGCTGGTCTCCGCCTTCACAAAGAGCCAGGTGGCCGCCGTCTTCGCCACCACCATCGTCGCGATCATCCCCACGATACAATTCTCCGGAATGCTGCAGCCCGTCTCCACGCTGGAAGGTGGTGCCAGGATCATGGGCCTGCTCTGGCCGACCACCTATTACATGCAGATCAGCGTCGGCGCCTTCAACAAGGGGCTGCGGTTTCCCGATGTGAGCATCGATATCCTGGCGCTAGCTCTTTTTATTCCGGTCTTTACAGCGCTCAGCGCCTTCGCGCTCGCCGAGCAGGAGCGCTAGAGCATGTGGCAGCGGCTGCAGAACATATTCTGGCTGGGCACCAAGGAGCTGCGCTCCCTGCAGCGCGACATCGTCTTGGTCGTGTTTGTGATCTACTCGTTCTCGCTGGCCGTCTACGTCCAGGCCACCGGCATCTCCAGCGAGGTCAACAACGCCTCGATCGCGGTCGTCGACGAAGATCGCTCGATTCTCTCGACCCGGATCGTCAACGCGTTCTATCCGCCGAATTTTCAGACCGCGGAATTGATACGGGCGGACGAGGTCGATGAAGCCATCGACCGGGGCCGGTTCATGTTTGTGGTGGCGATTCCGCCCAATTTCGAGGCGGACGTCCGCGAGAGACGCACACCGGAAATCCAGGTCAATATCGACGCCACCGCCATGATGCAGGCGAGTATAGGGGCGAACTACATCCAAAACATCGCGACCGATGAGATCACCCGCTTCGTGCAGCGCTCGGACCGGGCTCCGCCCCGCGCCGTCGAAGTGGTGATTCGGACCGCCTTCAACCCCAATAGAACCAACACCTGGTTCAGCGGCTTCATCGCAATCATCGACAGCGTGACATTATTGACCATCGTCCTCACGGGTGCCGCACTTCTGCGCGAACGCGAGCACGGCACGATCGAGCACCTGTTGGTGATGCCGTTGGATTCCTTCGAAATCGTTGTCGCCAAGGTCTGGGCGAACGCGCTTGTGATCCTGGTCGCGGTGATGCTCTGCCTGATTTTCGTGGTCCGAATGCTGCTCCAAATCCCAATTGCAGGCTCGATCCCGCTTTTTCTGACCGGAACCGCGCTCTATCTGTTCTTCGCCACCGCGGTGGGCGTGTTCCTGGGCACGGTGGCCCGCTCCATGGCCCAGTTCGCCCTGCTCACAATCCTGGTGATGCTGCCGCTGAACATGCTGTCGGGTGGCCGCACGCCCGCCGAGAGCCAGCCCGATTGGCTGCAGTACATCACCATGTTCCTGCCCTCGCGTCACTTTGTGGATTTCTCCCAGGCCATCATCTACCGGGGCGCGGGAATCGACATCGTCTGGCCCGAATTCGCGATCGTGACGGCGTTGGGTCTGGCGTTTTTCGCCACCAGCCTGTTTCTGTTCCGCCGCTCAGTTGCAGTGACCCAGTGACCAACCATATCGTTCGTGCCGGGTTGGAGGAGACCGCATGAGAATCGCGTTGCGCGCCGGAACACTGGAGGACGCCGGGGCATGCGGCCTGATCTGCTACGAAGCGTTCCGCCGGCTGGCGGAGCATCACAGCTTTCCGCCGGATTTCCCCTCTCCCGAATTCGCCGCTCACGTGCTCTCGGAATTGCTCGCGCACCCCAATTTCTATGCGGTGGTCGCCGAAGCCGATGGCCGCGTCGTCGGCTCGAACTTCATGGACGAACGCGGAGGAATTGCGGGTATCGGCCCGATAACTGTCGATCCCGATGTCCAAGATAGCGCCATTGGCCGCCGCCTGATGCGGGATGTCCTGAACCGCGCCACGGATCACAGTTTCAAAGGCGTTCGGCTGTGCCAAGCCGCCTATCACAATCGCTCCCTGGCGCTTTACGCCAAGCTTGGGTTTGCGGTGCGAGAGCCGCTCTCGACCTTGCAGGGCACGCCGCCGGGCATGAAATTCCCCGGTGTGGCAGTGCGCAAGGCAGTCGACGCAGACATGGAAGCCTGCAACGCGCTATGCGAACGCATACATGGCCACGACCGGGCGGGCGAGCTCGCCGATGCAGTCGCCCAGGGCCTCGCAAGCGTGGTCGAACGCGAAGGCCGCATCAGCGGCTATGGCACGGGAATCGCGTTTTTTGGCCACGCGGTGGGCGAGACCAATGAGGATCTAAAGGCGCTGATTGGAGCCGCGGAAAAAATCCAGGGCCCTGGAATACTGGTGCCCTCGCGTAATTCGGAATTGCTGAACTGGGGCCTCGATAACGGCCTTCGCGTCGTTCAGCAGATGACGCTGATGAGCATCGGGTTCTACCAGGAGCCCGAGGGCGCTTATCTGCCCTCCGTTCTCTATTGAGGAGAATCGGCAACCGTCGGTGCCTCACCATGCGTTTCCCGACGCCTCAAGGGATCATTAGCGACAGGATGTCCGCTTGTTCAGTGAGCCGACCCATTTGCATGAGGCCGGAGGTGGCCGCTTGTGAGCCGAAGCAGACCTTTCCCGGCACCTGTCAACACAATCGACCTCAACAACTGGAGTTGACACCTTCGTACCTATGTACCTATATAACAAATATGGCAAAAACCATTGAGCGAGTGCAGACAGGCGTGCGGATTGAGAAACGGCTGCTCAAAGTCCTTAAGGGCCTGGCGGAGCACTTGGATCTGACCGTTGGCGATCTGCTGGAAGGGATGTCTTTGCACTGTTTTGAGGGCAAACCGCCATTCTCAAAGGAAACCCGCAACAAAATCGAACAGCTGAAGCAGGTCTATGATCTCGATTTGCGGGCTGCTGACAATCACAAATTGAAAGAAGGCGAAGAGAGCGAATGAGCACGAATTATGTCGAGCTCGCGCGGGCATTTGAAGCTTGCGACGTAGATGTCAGCGCCTTTGGTCATATCGATCACGTTGGCGTCGCTTACGAAATGCTCCGCACATGCGATTTTCTCGACGCCTCGCTCAAATATTCCGAGTGCATCAACACCATCGCGACAAAGGCCGGTGCCAGTCAGAAGTTCAATTTAACTATCACCTTGGCGTTTCTCAGCCTCATTGCCGAGCGCATGAATGCGACACGCCACAACTCCTTCGGCAGCTTTATTCGGCAGAATCGGGACCTGCTATCCGCCAACGTGCTGGCCAAATGGTACTCGCCGGAACGACTACGGTCTGATTTGGCGCGGGCCGTCTTTCTGATGCCAGACGCCGGCGCCGACCAATCGGCCCAAGTTTGAGGAGAATTGTGATGCGATATTTATTGGCGTTATTGTTAGGCACAATCATCGCTGTCAGCGCGGCCTATGCACAAAAAACCATCAAAGATTACCAACGCGAACGCGTAGCGAAGCTGGTTTCCGGCAATCGCACGATTGTGGACGAAACCATTCGCTATCCGAACGAGGGGCCGGCGAAAATCTCATCGTTGATTCTTACGATGCAACCCGGCGACGAGACCGGTTGGCATACTCATGGCGTTCCGCTGTTTGTCTACATGCTCGAAGGTGAAATTCAGACCGACTACGGTCCAAAGGGCGTGCGTACGTACAAGAAAGGTGATTCGTTGTTAGAGGCCATGGCGGTGCGTCACAACAGCACCAATAAGAGTCAGGTGCCGGCCCGGTTACTCGTCGTCTTCATGGGCGCGCAGGGATACGATAATGTCGCGCGTGAAAAGGCTGCAGCGTTACCTTAACCTCGTAGGTCTGAATAATTCTGATGCTGTCTTTGCGCATGACCGCTGCTGGCTATAAGCCGACGGCTCGCCGCATTGCGAAAAATGTCCGTTTTGGGGACCTGAACGGAATTTCTACGCATTGCCGCCCTCACCAGCTATTGCCCGAAGCCTCAGGTGATCATCAGCGACACGGTGTCCGTTTCTCACTATGAGCGGACCTTTGTAGTTACTCGACCACGCCCGCGATTAGAGCGGGCGGACTTTTCGATGAGCCCCGCCCCAAGGGCGGGAGCGAGTGTCGAGTAGGTGCCGGAAATGGGAGAGCTATCCAGCAACTAGCCCGCGATTCCAGCGGGCTAACTACCTGATG
>JGI24023J19991_10000936_pt1 | contig 22856 bp, 27 predicted proteins | sample Cruoilmetagenom1_FD_19991 | JGI IMG/M metagenome (IMG submission 19991) | reverse complement strand
TTTTATTATCTGTTACGTAAAAACCACTTCCCTTAAATATTATTCCAAGTCCTCCACCTATCAGTCTTTTTAAAGGTCCGTTACATTCCTGACAGACCGTCAGGGGTTCATCTGACATTGACTGGAAATATTCGAAAGTTCTTTCACATTTTTCACATTTATAATCGTATGTTGGCATAGTAGCTCTCCGATGAGTCACTGTTTATATAAATTTTAAGTATAATATATAGATAATGGCATATAAAAATCAAGAACCTCAGACATCAAATAAGCTCATATTCTTACAGGAATATTTCTATTTTTAAGATACTCTTTAATTCCACCTACTGTATATCCATCCATATGTACCATGGAAGCAATAAGAGCAGCATCTGCTTTACCCTTGTTAAATACATCAACAAGGTGTTGTGATGTACCAGCACCACCAGAAGCAATAACAGGAATTCCAACTCCCTCTGATATCATTCGGGTTAACTTTAATTCGTAACCTTCTTTTGTCCCATCAGCATCAATTGAATTAAGAACAATCTCTCCTGCGCCAAGGGCTTCCACTTTTTTTGCCCACTCATAGGCATCCAGATCAACTCTTTTTCTACCACCATTTATGACAATTCCATAGCCAGAAGGTTTACTAATATCTGCTTCAACATCCATTCCAACAACAATACACTGCTTACCAAAATGAGCAGCTCCTTCTGAAATGATTGAAGGGTTAAGAACAGCAGAACTATTAACACTAACTTTTTCTGCTCCTGCAAGAATTACCTTTTTCATATCTTCAAGAGTTCTAATACCACCTCCAACCGAAAAAGGAATAAAAATTTTTTCTGCAACCTGACTTACCAGATCTATCATTATCCCTCTTTTTTCAGAGGAAGCTGTTATATCATAAAAAACCAGTTCATCTACACCCTGTTTATAATATTCTTCAGCCATTTGAACAGGATCACCTATATCCACATTTCCTTTGAATTTAATCCCTTTGGTAGTTTTACCATCTCTTACATCAAGACAAACAATTATTCTTTTTTGAAGCACTATTGTCCCCCTTTCCAATTAGGCTTAATAAAGTTATCAAGCATTTTCAGTCCATGGGGTCCTGATTTTTCCGGATGGAATTGGACTGCTACCAAATTTTCCATTGAAAAAGCAGAACTAAAAGAAATACCGTAATCTGTCTTTGCAATAGTAGTCCCTGGACTGGATGGTTCAGGATAATAGGAATGTACAAAATAAAAGGAACTATTATCCGGAATATCAGTAAAAAGATAATGCTGTCCTGACTGTTTGACCTGGTTCCAACCCATATGGGGAATTTTTAAACCCATATTATGAGAAAACTCTTTGGAATTACCAGGAACTAATCCCAGACAACTTGTATCTCTTTCTTCTGATGAATCAAGAACTATTTGACATCCAAGGCAAATCCCAAGAATAGGGTTTCCTTTAATAAAATAATCCCTAAGCATAATATCCAGGGATCTTGTTTTTAAAATTTCCATTGAAGAATAGGCTTCTCCTACTCCTGGAAATATCAATTTATCACTTTTTAAGAGCCTATCAGGATCACTGGAAACAAAATATTCTGCACCTAAATATTTTAGAGCGGTCTCTACACTTTTTAAGTTGCCTGCATCGTAATCAATTATACCAACCTTCAAACTATCTCCCCTGTTTCCCAACCCTGTCTCCTGATAAAAGTTCTGTCATTTCATCAGAATTAAGTATAATACCTTCTAAAATTATTCTATTAGTAACAGTATCAATTCGTCCATCATGAACTATTTTTAAGATAGAAGATTTTCCTGTTTCCCTGAGTTTTATAAGTAATCCCAGCTTCAATGCAGTAGAAAAAACTTTTGCATCTTTTTCATTTAAAAAATCAAGTACTCCGGAAATTGAATAATCATCAGAATCTTTCCTTACTATAAAAAACAAATCCTGTATTAACATCTTCTCAAAAGGGATGTTTAGTGATTCGTAAATTTCTATCCCTGGTAAATGTGAATAAACTGTTAATACAGATTGTTCAAATTCCAGTTTTATAATATCAGGTATATAATTTCTCTTTCCCGATTCAATATATTTTAAATTAGAAGTAATATCAGAATTAGATATAACAGCAACAGAATTGATAGGTACAGAAGCATACAAACCGTCAATCTCATTTTCCCAAAAAGTATAATTACTTTTATGTTTTATCCAATTTTCTTCACGGTCTATGGCAAAGTTTGTAAAAAATCTGGGAAAGTTACCTTCTGCTATAATATCAAAATCAGAATTTATTCCAAATCCGTCAATGGAAATTGATAATCTGTCTGTCCGATCAATTATTTCTGATAAATCATCATTGGAATATGAAGATAAAAATTGATTTAATAATAAACTATCTTTTTCAAGATTAAAATAGAATAGAACCTTGCCATCAGAGGCAAGGATTCCTGGATAATTTTTATCTTCAAAATCAGGCTTTGTACTACACGCTGTATAAATAAATCCAATATATAAAAAGATTAGAACAAAAAATATTTTTAACCTGACAATTGGTAAATTTTTCATTTTAAATCCAGTATCAACTCCTATTCAAATCAATGAAACAGCTAATTTCTCCCCAGTTAAATTCAGTTGATTCAGGAGTTACACCCCAGGAAACAGCATCAGCTAAAGTTTCTGTTAAAAGGTGATCCTTAAAAGAATCAACAGCACTTTTTAACCATTCATTCCCGTCTAGTTTTAAATTTATACGATCAGTAACATCCAGATCTTTTTCTTTTCTAAGATTCTGTACACTTCTAACAATATCACGGACTGTGCCCTCTCTAAGAAGTTCTTCTGTAATTTCGCTATCCAGTCCAACAGTTAAAGACCCTTCATTAAGAACCTTTAAATTTTCTTTTTCGAATCTTTGTATAACTATTCCATCTTCTTTAAGTGAAAATTCACCACTACCAAAATTGACCTCTAAAGTTGAACCATCTATCAGACTTTGTATTTCAAGCATTGTAAGTTCTTCTATTTTTGCAGCAGCAGCTTTCATATTTTTACCAAGAGTTTTTCCCAATACTTTAAAATTAGCTTTTGCCTTGTATTCAACAAGATCCTCTTCATTATCCTTATAAATTACATTTTTAACATTTAATTCTTCAATTATAATATCTTCCATTTCCTTTAAAATTGCTTTTTCTCTCGGATCTCTGGTAACAATGTAGATAGCCTTTAATGGTTGTCTTATTTTTAAAGAATGGATACTTCTAAGTGATCTTCCCATGGAAACAGCCTGCCGGGTAACAGCCATCTTTTTTTCCAGTTCAGGATTACGACTATTACTATCAGCAACAGGAAAATCACAAAGATGAATGGATTCAGGCATATTTTCTGTTCTTAAATTTTGATAAATTTCTTCTGTAATAAATGGAATAAACGGTGCAGCTACGTGAACAATTCTCATAAGTACAGAATAAAGAGTTTCATATGCCTGTATTTTATCAACATCATTTTCCGATCGCCAAAACCTTCTTCTTGAACGTCTGATATACCAATTATTAAGCAAATCACTAAAACGTATAATAGAACCAATCCCTTTGGATAGATCATATTTATCTAAATTATTTGTAACTTCAGAAACAAGAAATTCAGCTTCAGAAAGAATCCAGCTATCAAGGGGATTCTCAAGTTTTGAAGGGACGCCATTTGGTTTAAATTTATCAATATTTGCATAGGTAATAAAAAAGCTGTATGCATTCCAGAAAGGAATAATAAAGCCCTTTAGTACATCTTTAATACCTTCATCAGAATATTTTAAATCTTCACCTCTTACAACAGCAGAATCCATTAGAAACATTCTTAATGCATCTGCCCCAAATTTATTTATAATATCTTTTGGATCTGAAAAATTCCTTTCAGATTTAGACATTTTTTTACCATCTTCAGCCAATACAAGACCATTAACAATAACATTTTTAAAAGCAGGCTTATCAAACAAAGCTGCTGCAAGTATTGTCAAAGTATAAAACCATCCACGAGTCTGATCCAAACCTTCAGATATAAAATCTGCAGGAAAGTTGTTTTCAAACCATTCTTTGTTTTCAAATGGATAGTGAATTTGAGCATAAGGCATAGAACCGGATTCAAACCAGCAGTCAAGAACATCAGGGATTCTCCTCATAGTTCCTTTACCGTCAGGACTTGGCCAGGTAATTTCATCTACAAATTGCTTATGGAGATCGTCTATCATTATACCGGATTTTTCTTTTAATTCTTCTCTGGATCCAATTACTTCCATATAATCTGAGCCGTCACACTTCCATATTGGAATAGGATTACCCCAGTATCGATTTCTGCTTATAGCCCAGTCTCTGGCACCCTCAAGCCATTTTCCAAAACGTCCTGTTTTAATATGACCTGGCATCCACTCTACCTGATTATTTGCAGCAATCATCTTCTCTTTAACTTTTGATATATCCACAAACCAGCATGAAATAGCTCTGTAAATTAAGGGCTCTTTTGTTCTGTAACAAAAAGGGTAACTATGATTATAGTTTTCTCGTTTAACCAGCTTACCCTCTTCTTTAAGTCTCTTTATAATTGCTTTGTCAGCATCCTTTACAAAAAGACCTTTGTAGTCAGGTACTTCATCTGTAAATCTGCATTCTGCATCAATGGGACATACAACCGGTACGCCAGTATTTTTCATTACATTATAGTCGTCTTCACCAAAACCCGGTGCAGTATGAACTATACCGGTACCATCCTGAGTTGTTACATAATCAGCAACTAAAGTTTTAAAAGCATTTTCTTTTTCCAAATCCTTAAAATAAGGAAACAAAGGTAAATACTCTGTACCTTCCAGATCTTTTCCTGTTAGCTCTTCCAATATTTCGTATTCTTCAGGTTCTTTATAATATGCAGAAAGTCGTTCCTTAGCTAAAATATAAATGTCATCACCATCTTTAATTTTTGAATAAACTATGTCAGGTCCCAAAGCCAAACCAAGATTAGAAGGAAGGGTCCAGGGAGTTGTAGTCCATGCCAGGAAATAAGCATCTTCATTTTTTAATTTAAACCTTACAGTTATAGCAGGATCTATAACATCCTTATAACCGCCTAAATTTACCTCAAAATTTGAAAGAGGTGTTGAGAGCTTAGGACTGTAAGGCATAATGTAAAATCCTTCATACATTAAATCTTTTTCCATTAGCTGTTTAATTATCCACCATATAGACTCCATATAATCTGAATCCATAGTTTTATACCCATTATCAAAATCAACCCAACGTCCCATTCTGGTAACAATTTCTTCCCATTCTGTTGTATAACGTTGTACAATGGATTTACAGGAGTCATTAAATTTGGCAACTCCAAATTCCTCTATTTGATACTTTCCGGAGATACCAAGTTCTTTTTCCATTTCATATTCTACAGGAAGACCATGACAATCCCAGCCGAAAGTTCTTTCTACTTTCTTACCTTTCATAGACTGGTATCGTGGGATTATATCTTTTATAGTTCCTGGTACAAAATGACCAAAATGAGGCAAACCTGTAGCAAAAGGAGGTCCATCATAAAAAACATATTCCTCATTCCCTTCCCGTTGACTTATTGATTTTTTGAAAATATTATTGTTTTTCCAAAAATCAAGTATTTTTTCTTCCATCTCTGGAAAACTAACTTTAGAATCTACAGATTTATACAATGTTGCCTCCGAAATTATCAGTACTGAAGGGCTATAGTATGATATTTTCAACTATCCTTCAAGCTTTTAAATAGTTAATAAAACGCTAATTATTTTATTTTTTTTCTTATGACTTTTTCAAAAAAACCGATTCTTTAAATATAACTGGACAAGGATGTCCGGACTTTTTACACAATCAAGGAGGATTGTATGATAATCAATCACAACATGAGTGCTATGTTTACACAACGACAGAATGGTATGAATAACTGGCGTGTAACTGGAAACATGGAAAAATTATCTTCAGGAATGAGAATTAATAGAGCTGGTGATGATGCATCAGGTCTTGCTGTTTCCGAGAAGATGCGTGCACAAATAAGAGGCTTACAAAGAGCTGAAAAAAATGCACAGGATGGTGTCTCTTTTATTCAGACCACAGAAGGTTACCTGCAGGAAACTCAGGATATTCTTCATAGAATGAGAGAACTTGCTATTCAAAGTTCAAATGGTATCTACTCTGACGAAGACAGAATGCAGATACAGGTTGAAATTAGTCAGTTAGTTGATGAAATCAACAGAATTTCTTCACATGCTCAGTTTAATGGTATGAACATGATGACTGGACGATTTGGCAAGGAAACTGGTGAAAACGCAGTAACCGGAAGCATGTGGCTTCATATTGGTGCAAATATGGACCAGAGAGAAAGTCTATATTGGAACAATGACAGCACAGGGTCTTGGATTACAGGGTCTTGGAGCAAAACCCCATGCCGCAACTTTTTTCTCAATTGAATCACCTGATGGTGCAAATATGTCATTAGCACTAATTGATGGTGCATTAACAAAAGTCAGTAAACAAAGAGCTGATCTGGGTGCTTATCAGACAAGACTCGAATATGCATCACAGGGTCTTAACATTGGTGCAGAAAATCTTCAGGCTGCTGAATCAAGAATTAGAGATACTGATATGGCAGAAGAAATGGTTGAGTTTACTAAAAACCAGATTCTTGTTCAGACTTCAAATGCAATGCTTGCACAGGCTAATGCAAAAAGTCAGTCAGTTCTTCAATTATTCCAGTAATAATAATAAAATGATTTCAAAAGGCGGTCCAATGGATCGCCTTTTTTTGCATTTTTTATTTTATAAAGCATTATGTAGAGACGTAGCGTGCTATATAGCACGCTACATCTGTACGATTATCCATAAATAATGTATTAATATATTATGAAGCATTTCCATGTTACCCCTACTCTCCGCCATTTCTCCAATATTTTTTCTTTACATGGATACAACTGTTTTCTTGTAGGAGGTGCTTTACGAAACCATTTTGCAGGAATGAAACCTACTGATTATGATTTTGCTACTGATGCAAACCCCGAAGATGTTCAAAGAATTTTTTATCAGGTTATTCCTACAGGAATAAAACACGGCACAGTTACAGTATTATTTAAGGGCCATGAATTTGAAGTAACTACTTTTAGAATTGAAGGTAAATATTCAAATTCAAGACATCCTGATCAAATATCTTTTAGTCCTTCAATTTTTGAAGATCTTAAAAGAAGAGATTTTTCAATTAATTCTATTGCAATGAACCTTCAAACAGGAGAAGTATTAGATCCTCATAATGGTATACAGGATCTTAAACATAAAGTTATCAGAGCAATCGGTGATCCGGTTGAAAGATTTACCGAAGATGGCCTGAGACTTATGAGAGCCTGCAGATTCACAGCACAATTAAATTTTCAGATTGAAGATAAAACCTTTAAAGCTTTAAAGACTTGTAAAGATAACCTAAAAAATGTTTCATCTGAAAGAATCAGAGATGAGATTCTAAAAATTCTTGCATCTGATAAACCATCAACTGCTTTAAAAATAATGGAAAAATCAGGAATTCTTGCTATTACATTACCTGAATTAACAAAATGCAGAGGTATAAGCCAAAAAGGATATCATGACTTCGATGTTCTTGATCACCTATATTATTCCTGTGATGGTGGTCCTAAAGATGATTCAATTCTAAGATTAGCCTGCCTTTTACACGATATAGGAAAACCTTTAGTTTTATCTAATGATTCAGAGGGATTCCCTACATTCTATCATCATGAACAAGCATCTACCGAACTAGCTGTGAATATTATGAAAAAACTAAGATTTTCCGGAAATGAAATTAAAAGAGCTGCTCATCTTATAACCAACCATATGTTTAACTATACTGAAGAATGGACTGATGCAGCAATCAGAAGATTTATTGCAAAAGTTGGTGTTGAGAATATTGATGATCTATTTAAACTTAGAAAAGCCGATCAATATGGAATGGCTAACACTAAGATGTATTCAGACAATCTCAATAAATTTTCACAAAGAATAAATAGTGTTCTAAAAGAGAACAATGCTTTTACCATTAAAGACATTATGATATCCGGCTCTGATCTGCAAAATTATTGCAATATAGAAAAAGGTCCTTTAATTGGAACTATTTTGGAGGAACTTCTTGAAACTGTCCTGGATGATCCCAAATTAAATAAAAGAGATATATTATTAACTATAGCAGCTAATTTAAGTTTAAAATATTCAAATTTTTAAGATTTAAAAAAATATTTATATGCTATAGAAGCAGCATTTTGTTCAGCTTCTTTTTTGTTTTTACCTATTCCCGGTCCATAAACTTCATCATTAACTTTAACCTCAATCCAAAAAGTTCGATCATGATCTGGTCCAACTTTCTTTTTTACTGAGTATTTTGGGTAATTTTTAAATTGCTTTTGTACATATTCCTGCAGCAAAGTTTTATAATCTTTTTTGTGCCGGTTTTCCAGAACCTTATTAATTTCAGGTATTAAATAGTTGAGTATAAATTTTTGAGACGCTTTAAAACCTGAATCAAGAAAATAAGCACCAATTACTGCTTCCACACAATCTGCAAGAATTGCCTTCTTATTCCTTCCTCCGGAATACTCTTCTCCCTTTCCAATCAGAATAAAATTATCAATTTTGAGTAATTTGGCAATTATTGCCAGACTATCTTCACTAACTACAAATGACTTTATTCGTGCAAGGTCACCTTCATTTTTGCCTGGTAAATTTTTATAAAGATATTCACTGACTACAAGTCCAAGAACACTGTCTCCAAGAAATTCCAACTTTTCATTATTATCAATACTTTCTTTACTTTCATTAGCATAAGACCTGTGACAAAAAGCAAGGTTCAGGAAATCTAATTTCCTGAACCTTATACCTACGTTTTTTTCAAAAAGCTGTAATTCCTTCTTTCTCACCTGATTTACAGATGGGTTTTTGAAGGTATCTGCTTCAAAACTTCGATTCACTTATGATTAAGCTTCCTGTGATTTCAAAAAGTTTAAAGCGTCTCCAACTGTTTCAAATTCATTTGCTTTTTCATCAGGTATGGTAACACCCATTTCTTCCTCAATAGCATAAACAAGTTCATATGTATCGAGACTATCAGCACCTAGATCCTGTCTAAAAGATGCTTCCGGTGTAATTTTTGCTTCTTCCACTTCCAGCTTTTCAGCAATAAGCTTCTTTAATTTGTCAAAAAGTTCGTCCATAATTTACTCCTTAAAAAATTTTAAGCCATATTTTCAAGTTCAATAACTTGATTTCCTCTGTAATACCCACATTTAGGACATACACGGTGAGGTAATATTTTATTACCACAAGTTCCGCATTCAACAAGTCCAGGTACTATGAGTTTCATATTCGCAGATCGTCTTGTACGTGTACGTTTTTTTGACGTCTTATATTTTGGTACTGCCATTGTAACATCCTCTCTAAGTTAGCAAAAAGTCAGTGTGAAGTTACTCTAAATAGAGCTTAATGTCAACTGCCTCTTAAACGCTCTTTTAAAGCAGATGCAACTTCCGGAGGCACCATAGTAGAGATATCACCATCAAGAAGAGCAATCTCCTTTATAGCAGATGATCTCAAGACAAAATACTTTGGATCTGTAGGCATAAACAGTACATCAACATCAGGACTTAACTCCTTATTTGTCATTGCAAGTTCAAACTCATAACCAAAGTCAACAAGTGCACGAACTCCTCTAACCATTACTTTCACATGGTTTTGTTCTGCAAATTTTACTATAAGACTATCCCATAACTTAACAGTTACATTAGTATAGTCTTTTAATAGTAAACTCATCATTTCGTATCGCTCCTGAGATGAAAACAGAGTTTTTTTCTGGTTATTCACCGCAATTACGACAAAGAGTTCCTCAAAAATTGAAGCTGCTCTTTTTATAAGATTCAAATGACCGTTGGTTGGAGGATCAAATGAACCTGGAAACATAGCTTTTATCACAAGGACAATTTAACCAGTATAAGCGCAGTAAGTCAAGATATATATCGGTCGGCAACCGAAATAATACTCTTTTTTTACAAGTTTTTAAATAAAACATGTTTAATAGCTTTTATTAACATAATTTTTTCATGTTTATTAATTTTCGTTTTGACAAATTCCTAATGAATATATAAACTGTACTTAATGAAAGCTATATTATTTAATTTTTGTATTTTTTTGGTATTATTTTCATGTACGACTCAAACTATTAAAATCGAGGAATCAGATCCCGTTATTAAAGAAGAGCCTGTAGTAGAGGTAGAGACTATAAAAGTAGAAAAAATTAACAATGAAACATCAAATACTTTGAATGATAATGAAATAAAAAAAGCTGAAACCGATATTGCTGCACTTATATCAAAATTAAATGGTATAATTGCTTCAAAGAATTTTGAAAGTTGGAAAACTTATTTATCTGATGATTACATAGCTTATTATAGTGATCCCAAAATATTAACTGAGAAATCCCAATCACCTCTTCTTATTAAATATAAGATTGTATTGCGTTCACTTGAAGATTATTTTAATTATGTAGTGGTTGGAAGCAGACAAAATGTTAAACTGGACGAAATAAAAGCTCTTGATAGAGATCGAATTAAAGCATATATGTTTATTAACAATAATGCAGTAATAATATATGAACTTATAAGAATAGATGATAATTGGAAAATAGGAAAATTTTTAGAATAACAACCCCACAGGGAAATGGAGATTCAATATGAAAAATAAATTTTTCACTATAATTATACTGGTCAGTCTTTTAATACCCATTAGTAATGTGTACTCACAGGATCAATCAAATAATAAAGAAACTACTGTAGAAGAACTCTTTCTTCAAAGTATAGAGTTAACTGTTATTGGGGAAATGGCTACTGATAGCTCCAGAGAAGCTAAGCTGGATGCACTTGCTGCTATAGAAGATATGATTGAAAACGGAAGAACTACTGCAAATAATCAGGATCTTGTATCAATACTTGAATATTTATCAATGGAAGGTAACGGAAATCAGATGAAAGAATCAGGACTTTTAATTAACAATTTTCCTGAAGTTCGAAGACGTTCTTGTGAATCTCTTGGTAAATTAGGTGGCGAAAGCGCAAAAGCATCTCTAATAAATGTTTTATTAACTGAAGATGAACCAATGGTACTTGCAGAAGCTGCCTATGGCCTTGGTACTATTGGAATCAATAAGGACAATCAGGTTACACAGGCTTTATCTTATTCTATTTTAGGACAAAATATAATGTCACCTGATAATAACTATGCTTTTGCTGTTCTTCTTGCTTTTGAAAAAATCGCAGAATCAAATAATGGTATTGAAGATCCTGGTGCAATAAGGGCCCTTGTTAGAATTCAAAATGGTAATTATATTAAAACTGTTCAAAGAAAGGCAAAAAGCGTCATTGATAAGCTAAGAACATATTAACAATAACAAATTATTTAGCTGTAAGCCTGACTTACAGCTTAAATATTTTATCGATTTTTTAAGTTCTTACTAATTTTTTTTCGCCAATCGGCTGAAATTTCTTTTTTTTCATAAACTATTGTTTTTCTAATACTCAGTTCTTTTCCAGATTTACCATTTATAATTGCAAAATTACCATTACCTATATATATTATTTTTTCTTTTGGTCCCAATTCTTCATTTTCAGAAACTTCTTTAAGGACACAGTCAAAATGTGCAGGTTTGTTATCTTCACCAACAGATATTGCTGTTAAAAGGAATTTAACTGATTTATTACAAATTGGACATTGAGGAAAATTACGTTTCATTCTGGGACGTCTATAATTGTTCCTTCTACGATTTTTTGAAGGATTAGTATTACCGGTTTCATTATTTTCGTTCAACTACCTACTCCTCATTAAGATGGAAAATTTCTTTAGTCAGGGTATTTGCTATACTCTTTATTGCAATATTTATATATTTTTTGTCATTAATTTTTTCTTTTAGTTCTGCAATTTTTTTAGGATCGGTGTGTTTAGCAATACGTATCATTATAGTAAGTTTCTCCAAAAATTAGTTATGTAAACATTGTTTTCATTCACACTTAATATCATTTAGTAATTCTTTTTTTTATTTCATCTTTACCAATAGCTCTAACTATAAATAATTTTTTTTCAACTAGCAAATTAATAATTTTTTCAGTTTTTCCAGTTAATATTCGTCCAGCAGGTGTCATTAAAATCTGNACAGAAGGTCTTAATGGTGCTTCATTATAAACATGAGTAACCCTCGCTATAGAGCTATCATTTAATATCACCAGAGAACCTAAAGGATAAATTCCCATACTCTTTATAAATATTTGCAAAATCGAAGAATCAAACCTTGTAGAATTATCATTCAAGATTTCCCTCATTGCCTTATACCCTATCATAGAATTCCTGTATGGCCTGTCTTTAAGCATAGCACCATAAGCATCTGCTACAGATATAATCCTTGATGATAAAGGAATATCTTTACCAGCTAAGCCATTTGGATATCCTTTACCATCCCATCTTTCATGATGATGNAGTGCAATTCTTGCTATTTCTTCNGAATACTTTAAGGATTTTCCAATTAGTTTATATGTATACATTGGATGAGATTGAATAATCTTAAGTTCATCAGAACTAAGATTTTCTTCTTTCCTTAATAAAGCCTCTGGGATTTTTGTCATCCCCACATCATGGAGCAGAGCAGCAACGGCCAAAGAAATTAGCCTGCTATTTATAATTTTCAGCTGCCTTCCTAAAATAATTGATACAATCATACAATTTAGTGAGCTTTGGACAAGATCATGTTCAGGTTCAACAGATATCATAGTAATTGCTTTTAATTCTTCAGGTTTATCCCTAAGTAAAGAAAATATTTCTGTTATAACTGTATCAATTTCAATTTTATCTGCCTTTGAATATTCTTTGATATCATTAAAAACAGTACTTAATTTTTCTATGGCCTTTTTGTAAATTCTTAAAACAGATGAATCACCCTGAAAGCTACCAAGAAAATCATTTGAACTTTCTGGCCCTGAATCAGTTAATAATTCTCCATCAGTTTCAACATATTCTATATCCCAACGAATAAGTCTTTGTATATCCTTATCCTTAATTTCAATCTTTTCAGGCACCAGTAAATTTTCACCATCCAGATAAACAGGTGCAGAAAACTTCATTCCAGCTTTTAAATCAATAATTTTTAATTTTTTCATAATAAGTCCTGCGTTTCTTTAATAAAAACAAGTATTTCAGCAACAATATCAAAAACTTCATCCGGAATATACTCTCCAGGCTCCATAATAAACAAAGTTTCAGAAAGTAATTGATCCTTCACTATAGGAATATCATTTTCTTTAGCAATTTCTATGAGTCTATTTGCAATTAAGCCATCACCCTTTGCCATTATAAAAGGTGCGGGAAATTCCTTATCGTATTTAATTGCTACAGCTTTACCCACTAAATATCCTTTATACTCTAAAATCTATACTTTCATATTTAGCAGAACTTATTTCAGTAAATCCATCTGTTAAAGTCCCCTCTTTATTAATATCGTCAAATATTATATCCATATTATATAGTTTTTCTTTTAATTTAATAAATGGCAGGCTTTCTCTCCATGAAAGATTCTTTGGTCCGATAATCTTTATTTTTCTACCTTCCCCAGATTTTACAAGAGAAAATTCCCAGTCATTTCCATCCCACAAAGTAAATACTATATTTGTAATGATGAATCTATCATTTAGTTTTAACTTTAGAACACCCTGTCCCGGTCTGTTATAATTAAATCTTAAAGGGATAATCAGCCAATTATCATGTTTTGCAATCTTATGGTTAAAATATTTTAAAAGTTCATTGCCTGTGTCTGTTTTAATTATCTGGTTCTTAATATCTTCTTTAATGCTTTCCTTATCAACTTTCCGTATTTTTTTTATACTTCTCTTCTTGTTATGATTTTCTGTATTTTCAGTTCCTCTTTTTTCAGTATAGGTAAAAATATCTTCAATATTTTTATCATTAATAGGAATTTCTTTATCAATAAGCAGTAAAAGTATTTTTATAAGTTTACGGTCATCTTTTTTATTTTTACTTAGTTCTATTTGTATTTTGTTAAAAAAAGAAGGATCAAAAGTCATATTACTTCTTATCAAACCTTCTAAAATCATAATTTTTTTTGGATCTGTTAGAATATCATTATTCAAAGATAATCTATCAATATTCTTATCGTTCAGCACATTTAATTTTAGTTTGTTATTGACCCAGGAAGTTTTTGCATGAAATTTTGCCCCTTCCTTTAAAAGAATAGAACTTTTTACATTAAAATATTTGCCATCTATGCGAATTTGATACAGATTTTTATTAATTTGCTTACTTACAGTAAAAATAATAAATTTACCGGATTTCAAAGTATTCTGAAATCCGGCACTAAGAGATTTGATATTATTTGTTTCCAAAAGAAACATTTTTCTTAATTACTTGCTTTTTTCTTTTGATCCTTTCTACGAATAAGTTCAGGTACCTTTGCAGCCTTACCAACTCTATCTCTAATATAGTAGAGTTTGGCTCTTCTGACACGGCCTCTTCGAACAACATCAGTTTTTTCTACCCTTGGAGAATGAAGAGGAAAAATTCTTTCAACCCCAACTCCATAAGACATTTTTCTAACTGTAAAGGTTTTACGAATTCCACTGTTATTAATTGCAATAACAAGTCCTTCAAAAATCTGTATTCTTTCTGTCTGGCCTTCAATAATTTTAAAATGCACCTTAACAGTATCACCAATCCTGAAATTTTCAGGGTTTTCTTTTAACTGTTCTGCTTCAATTTCATTTATGAGTTCCATACCCATATTCCCCCTCTCCTCAAATAATTACTCTACTTATCTATAATAATGTCAGGTCTGTTTAGCCTGGTTTTCTGAATCCTCTTATTTAACCGCCAATTATCAATCTTAGCATGATTCCCTGATAAAAGTACATCAGGTACTACTAACCCATGAAATTCTGGTGGACGGGTGTAATGTGGATATTCCAAGAGCCCATCGGTAAAACTCTCTTCCACAAGTGATTCACTACTAATAACACCCTCTAACAGTCTATAGACTGCGTCAATTATAACAAGGGTTGAAATTTCTCCTGATGAAATCACATAATCACCAATTGAAATCTCTTCATCAACATACAGGTCTATTATACGTTGATCTATCCCTTCATATCTACCGCAAATAAAAACTAACTCTTCATATTCTGCAAGCCTACCAGCCTGTACCTGATCAAATTTGATACCCGACGGACTGGGATAAATAACTCTTTTTAAAGAATCACCAATTGAATCTAATGCAGCGGCAAGTGGTTCTGGTTTTAAAACCATACCAGCACCACCTCCATAAGGAGCATCATCACAGGTCTTATGTTTATCCCCTGCAAAATCTCTGATATTTATTACTGAATACTCAACAAGCCCTTTTTCCACAGCCTTAGCCATAATTGAACTTTTAAAGAAACTCTCAATAATCTCAGGGAAAAGAGTCAATACGGTGATTTTCACTCAAGCAACCAGACAGCCTTAAGCTCAACGGTATTTGACAGAATATCAACATTACCAATATATTCTTCTTTAAACGGTATAATATATACACCAGTTTCTGTTTTAACTTCAAGTAAATCATTGATACTGTTTTCACTTATACCAACTATCTTACCCAACACCTTCCCTGAATTTACAACATCACTACCATTTAAATCTTTAAGATAGTACTCTCCATCACTAAGTTTTGCTGCAAACTCTTCGGTCACCCATATTTCCCATCCGGAATATGTCTTAGCAACTTCAGGATTATCAATGCCTTTTAATTTAGCAAAAACAGTACTACCCGATGCCCTAATACTTTCTAAAGCAAAAACTTTTACTTTTCCATCTTTCTTTAAAACAAATTCTTTAAGTTCCAGAAAATGATCAGTCTGACCAGAAAAACTTAAGACCTTAACAAAGCCTTTTACACCATGAGAAGTTCTAATTTTCCCAATAGCAATTTCATCCATATCCGATCTAACCTTTAATCAAGAATTTCCAAAACAATTCGTTTACCGGACTTTGTAGCAGAAGCACTTAAAATAGTTCTCATAGCTTTTGCAATTCGTCCATGCTTACCAATAACCTTACCAATATCTTCCTGTGAAACTTTAAGTTCCAATATTGTTGATTTCTCCCCTTCAACGATGTTTACATCAACACCGTCAGGATCATCAACTAAAGATTTAGCAATATATACAACAAGATCTTTCTCCACTGAACACCTCTTTATTTTACAGTTCGTTCAATAAAGATTTCCCTTCTATTCAACAACTTTTTAACTGTAGCTGTTGGTTGGGCACCTTTTCCAATCCATTCCTTAATCCTGTCTTCTTTAAGCACGACCTGTTTATCTTCTGCCTCTATGGGATGATAAAGCCCAACTTCTTCTAATGTTCTTCCATCTCTTGGTGCTCTGGAATCCATTACAACAATTCGATAATATGGTCTCTTTTTTGTTCCAAACCGTTTTAGTCTGATTTTAACGCTCATACGAACCTCCTATGTACTTCAACTTCAACTTTATACTCCTAGGCTTTTCATTAAATTAGCCTGGTATTTCTTACTTCGTGCAACTTTTTTCATCATAAGTTTTGTTTTCTCAAATTTCTTAAGAAGCTTATTTACATCAAAAACTGCTGTACCTGAACCTCTTGCAATACGCTTGCGCCTTGAAGGTCCAATAATCCTATGATTATATCTTTCTTTCATAGTCATGGATAGGATGATAGCTTCTTCTTTAATCATTTCTCCCTGATCAATATCTGATGGATCCAAATTTCCCTTTGCTCCCGGGATCATATCTAAAATAGAATCAATACTTCCCATTTTTCGAACTCTCTGAAACTGTTCCAGATAGTCCTGAAGAGTAAATGTTGCAGAAACCATCTTTTCCTGAAGTTTCTCAGCCTCTTTTTCATCAATTGTTTCCTGGGCTTTTTCAACCAGGCTGACAACATCTCCCATACCAAGGATTCTGGAAGCAATTCTATCTGGATAAAAAGGTTCCAGATCCTCCATCTTTTCACCAACACCTATGAACTTAAGAGCCTGCCCGGTAACACTTTTCAATGATATTGCAGCACCACCCCTTGCATCAGAGTCAAACTTACTAAGAATAACACCAGTAATACCTACTTTCTCGTGAAATTCTTTTGCTATGGTAACTGCCCCCTGACCTGTCATTGCATCTGCAACAAAAAGAGTCTCAACAGGTTTTGCTATATCTGAAATCTTTTTTATCTCTTTCATCATTTCATCATCAAGATGAAGACGACCAGCAGTATCAATAATTATTGTATTAAAACTATTTTTCTTTCCATAACTTACAGCATTTTTTACAACTTTTAAAGCATCCTTTGTATCTTCTGAATATACTTCCACCCCTGTTTGTTCACCAAGAACCTGAAGTTGTTTAACTGCTGCAGGTCTAACGAGGTCTGCAGCGACTAATAAAGGTTTCCGGCCTTCATTTTTCAATTTCAAAGCCAGCTTTGCAGATGTAGTTGTTTTACCGGAACCCTGAAGTCCCATAAGAAGAATAATTGAATGAGTATCCGGACCCTTTAAATTTAGATCCTGTTTTTTATCTCCCAGCAAATCAACAAGTCTGTCATATACAATTTTTATAAATTGCTGACCGGGATCAACAGCACGTAAAACTTTTTCTCCGGTGGCTTCCTCTATTGTACGATTGATAAATCTGCGTACTACACGTAAATTCACATCTGCTTCAAGAAGAGTAATTTTTATCTCTTCTACAGCATCTTTAATATTCTTCTCAGAAATAGTGGATTTACCGGAAACATTTCTGAATATATCTGTAAATTTTTGTGAAATTCGATCGAGCATACCTATCCCCGGGAGTTTTTGATTTTATACAGTAAATTACGGGATTAGTCAATGCACAGCTCTTTATCGAATATCAATATAACGTCGTTTCAGATAACGGTATCTGTCTTGTGACTCGTCCCAATATATACTTGTTGGAAAATTATCAATAAGTCTTTTATAATAGTTTGCTGAAATCTGTTCATTACGTAATTTACTATCTTTTTCATACAACTTTCCAAGACAGAATATCAGATAATCCATGGAAGCCATAGTTTTTTCATCCTGNACCAATTTTTCCAAAACCCGGATAGCTTCAACATGATAAGTTGAGTTATAAAGACATTCAGCTATTTCCGGTAAAATATTTTTAACTTCAAAATTATCAGTATCCAGTATTTCTACAACAAGAGCAGCTAAACCTTCACAGTCACCATTCTGAAGCATTTGATTAATAGAAACATCCAAACTTATCTTATCTTCAATTATTATATTTTCAGGCTCTGAAATAAAATCTAAATCATTTGTAATATTATCTGTTAATTTATCTTCCTGATTTTTTAAAATTTTAAGATTAATTTTTTCTACAATATAATTATCACTTTTTAAATCCTGAAACTGGAAAGTAAGGTTAAAATGACCCTCTGCTGTTGGAATAAAAAGATATACTGTACTTTCATTTGTAAACTTTCTTCCAATATATTCAATACTTTCATTATTTTTATCAGGAAGATATATCCACCCCATACCCTCAAGAGAAATATCAAGCTTATCAAGAACAGGAGCACTTATATCACGTTCAGAAACTACTGTTTTAGTAATTTCTTTATGTACTGCAATATTTGTATCTACATGTGCTGACAAGATCTCAGATTGTTGTTCTTCAGGTGTCTGATCTACAGATTTCTGTTCTATAGGTATCTGATTTACAGGTGCTTTATCTATAAGATTAATAACATCATAAACATAACCAGCTTCTAAAGAATTATAATTTGGAAAACTTGATACATATTGATGATCCGAAGCCTCTGTATCGATACTTTTTTTATCTATTATAGGAATTTCAGGTAAAATAAGTTTAAGAGACTCTTTTTGTCTAACAGGAACAGTCCAGGCCAAAGAGTAAACAGGAATATCAATCTCTTCAACTGGAGATTCTGTATTTTTGCTAATCTCAATAGGTTTTACTGCTTCAGAACTGATATTTCTAATTATAATCTCTTGTTGTTCTGAATAATTATCTGTTTGTACCGTACTGGTCTCTGAGACACATCCAGAAAGAATAAGAAGTAATATCAGAATAAAGCAGTTATGGGATATCTTTAAATATTTCATCAATATAAATCTCATTTTGCTCTTTAAGATATTTTAAAACAAGCTCTTTTGGATCTTTCCAATATGGTTCTATATCCGCAGAAGACCACTTATCCTTATCTTCTATAAAGAAAACCCAGCTACTCTCCCAATTTTTTTTATAGGATTCCGGTATCATGAATTTTGACATATCAATTGATTTATCCGGCATTTGAGTATTTTGAACTATACTTTTGTTATACCTGATATATCCGGGAAGAAGTACAATTATAGTAATTAAAAGCGCTGCAAGAGCAACAGCACCCACAACAAGAAAATAGATCTTTAATTCTCTATTACTTATCCATGTCATTAAATTAATTCTTCCCTTATGTACTACTTTTTTGCTTATCTGCTTCCAGACGCATAGCAACTAATTTTGAAACACCTGACTCCTCCATAGTAACACCAAGAAGGGTTTTTGCACCAGTTACAGTTTTTTTATTATGAGTAATCACTATAAATTGTGATCTCTCGCCAAACTCCATGAGTAAATTAACAAATCTTCCCACATTTGCTTCATCCAAAGCTGCATCAATCTCATCCAGAATACAAAAAGGAGAAGGTTTAACGAGATATGTTGCAAATAACATACCAACAGCAGTCAGAGAGCGTTCACCTCCTGATAAAAGAGCAATATTTTCCAGTTTCTTTCCAGGAGGTTGTGCAAATATATCTATTCCTGATGTCAATACATTATCAGGGTCTGTAAGCTTAAGTTCCCCTCTTCCACCACCAAAAAGCCTCCTGAACATAACATGAAAATTCTTTTTTATTTTGTCATATGTTTCCAGAAATAATTCAGTAGACTCAATTTTAATTTGTTTTGTAATAGTTATTAAATCTTCTCTTGCCTTATACAAATCATCCAATTGCCCTGTTAAAAAATCATATCTCTCTTTTACTTCAATAAATTCCTCAGGTGCCATCAGATTAACATGACCTAAATCTTTTAATTTTGTTTTTACCTCTGATAAACTTATCTTAAGATTTTTAACAGGTGTTTTTATTTCAAAAACCCTACTGTCAAATTCAGAAAGATCCCTTGAATTTATTTCTTTAAAATTTGTATAAATATTTTTAACTTCAGTATTTACAGAAGATACTTCAATTTGCAGTTGTTCAACCTGATTTTGGATTTTCCCCAAATTATCCATCTGCTTTTTTAATGAGCCCTCTTTAGAAATTAAATCTTTATTTTTACTTGTAATTCCATTTTCAAGCTTTGAAAGATCTTTTTGAAGAGCTTTTTCCTCTTTCTCAAAGTTTTCCCGTTCCGTTTTCAGTTTTTTAATATTGGTTTCAATAATATTTATTTTTTCAAGATTTCCGGTAATTTCCCCGGCAGACTCCTTTAACTGCCCCTGCAATTCTGCAAGCTCCTTGTTAAGAGAAGCAATTAAATCAGTAATACCTGTTTTTTGTGTATTTACTCTTGCCTGATTAACTCTCAAATCTGAAAGAGTTTTACGATACTCTTCTATTTTAACAACCAGGGTTTTATTTTCTTCCCTGAGAATAATTGACCTTTCACGTCGTTGACTTACAGCGTTCCTTATTGTTTCCTGATTTTCCTCAATTACTCGTTTTTTTGTAATTATACCCTCAGGAGCAAGAAATTCATCTAAAAATGAAGGTATTGTTTCTCTATATCCTTTAATCAGACTTTCTAATTCGGAAACACTAACGGTCGAATCTTTAAATGTTGTTATTACAGTATTTAGAATATCCCTGACTTCTTTTTCACCGGAAGTGTTTAAAGAAAGAGCATCTTCCATAAGAGAAATTTTACCCATAAGTTTAATTTTTAAGGAATCAATAACATTATCAATACTATTTTCAGTTTCCTTTCTTAATTCATAGGAATATCCAGTATCTTTGAGACTTGCATCCAATTGTCTAACAATATCATCAGTAAGCCCTCTAAGTTGCTCCTGAAGTATTAGATCCTCTTCTTCAAAATTAGAAATTTCAGAATCTACCAATAAAATTTCTGCTTCATTTTCTTTTATTCGTTTATCTGCTGTTTCAATATTTTTTTGAAAACCGGTAATATTAGTTTCAATTTCTTCCAATCTAGTGTTAAAATCTACAAGATTATCTTTTTTTTCAATTATTAATTTTTCATGCTGTGTAATTTTTGATGCAATAGAACTTTCCCTAACCCTCTCAGTTTCTATTAGTCGTTTAAGTTCTTCTACTCTCTCTGTCAAAATTCCCATCTGACTGGAACGATTATTTTTTTCTATATCTATCCCGTATAATTTTTTTTGATTTTCTATAAGTTTGGATTCCATGGTATTAACAAGATCAAGATTAACTTCCAGAGAATCATTAATTAAATCTATTTTCTTTTTTAGTTCATCCCTCTGTTCAGTTTTTTCCTTTAACTTCTCTTCTTTAATATTCTGCATTTCAAGATAATCTTTGAGCTTAAGAAGGTGTATATCTAATTCCAGGTTAAATATTTCTTCTCTAAACTTTCTAAAATCTGCAGTTTTTTCAGACTGCTTCTTTAAATTATCATAGGATCTTTTAACTTCGCCAAGAATACCTTCAACCTGACGCATATTTTCTTCAGTTTTTTCAAGTTTACGTTCTGCTTCTGCACCTTTTTGCTTATATTTCGTAATTCCTGCAGCTTCTTCAAAAATGTATCTTCTTTCTTCAGGTTTACTGGATAGAATCTGATCAATCTTCCCCTGCTCCATAATAGAATAAGAAGTTTTTCCAATACCTGTATCAAAAAAAAGTTCTCTTATTTCTTTTAATTTTGCAGGTGTGTTATTAATAAAATACTCACTCTCACCAGATCTATGCAGACGTCTCTTTATTGAGATCTCAGCTATATCGATAGGAAGAACACCTTCATCATTGGACAGTGTAAGAGTAACCTCTGCAACATTCAAAGCTTTTCTGTTTTCGGTACCATTAAAGATGATATCTTCCATCCTCTCTGCCCTTAACATCTTTGTAGCCTGTTCTCCAAGAACCCATTTTATACTATCTACTATATTACTCTTTCCACAGCCATTAGGACCAAGAAGAGCACTAATACCCTCGGTAAATTCCAGCTTACTTCTATCTGCAAATGATTTAAAACCAAAGATCTCTACACTTTTAAGAAACACAGCTACTCCAAAGAAAATACATATTAATGAATGTACTATAGCATAGTGAATAGTTATCAGTAAACACTACCCCTCGATACTATTGGAATGATTTATTTTAGTCTGAATGTTATATTAATATTCACAATCACTCGGGGTACGTAACTAGTTATCCCGGTCACTGAGTGCGAAGAAGTCGTGTATCGAAGTGATAGGGATGACTTATTGACAAATTTATAGATACACATAAATATTAAAGTATGAAATTTGTATGCGGCATTGATGAAGCAGGCAGAGGGCCTATAGCCGGCCCTGTAACAGCCGGGGCTGTAATACTTCCTGCACTGTTCCCCTATGAAATTTTAGATGATTCAAAAGCACTAAGTGAAAAAAAGAGAGAATATGCAGCAGAGATAATTATGTCAGAAGCCATTGCCTATGGAATTGGATGGGTCTGGCCATCTGAAATTGATAAAATTAATAT
>JGI24023J19991_10000935_pt1 | contig 22869 bp, 19 predicted proteins | sample Cruoilmetagenom1_FD_19991 | JGI IMG/M metagenome (IMG submission 19991) | reverse complement strand
CATACATTGGTTCGCCCCAAACCCCTTTTCCCTATCCTTAACCAGCCACTCCTGCTTCTTACAATCAAACGATTACAGAAGATCGGTTTTGACCGGGTAGTGGTCAACTGCCACCATCTGCGAGAACAGATTGTTGCTGCAATTGATGGGCTGTCCGGGGTAATTGTGCAGGAGGAGGAATCCATCCTCGGCACCGGTGGCGGTTTGCGCGCTGCCCTGGACTATCTGGAAGATGAGCCTCTTCTTGTGACAAATGGAGATATTTACCATACGATTGATTTTAATGATTTCTATCAGTTCCATATTGCAAATGGTGCTTCGGTAACCATGGCAATGCATGATTATAATCGTTTTAACAGTGTTATGGTCAAAAGTGATAAAGTTGTAAGCTTTGACAATCTGAACGAATCCTCTCTCCTGGCGTTTACCGGGATTCATATGATTGATCCGGAAATTTTGAAAGAGATTAAACAGAACAGCTATTCATGCATTATAGATCATTATAGAAAACTCCTGGATGATAACGTAACAATAAGTTGTTATCCGGCGGATGATTGTTTCTGGACCGATATGGGCAGTCCTGCTGACTACCTTCATCTTCATGAGGGATTATTAAAAAATGATATTCCATGCTGGCCGGAGATTGGACCTGTTCGAAAATTTTATTGTATTGATAAAAAGGCTAAACTGCCGACGAATATAGAGGTTGCTGACTGGGCCTGTATTGGAGGGGCCCATATAGGAGACGGGAGTCACCTTGAGAGGGTTGTTGTATGGGATGATGTCTCAATTCCGGCCGGCAGCTGGCTGGTGGATGAGATTGTTTCTGGACATGAGAATAAATAAAAAAAACGTATCTTTTGGGTTGTAGGCATTTCCTGGCCTAGGAGGCTGTCCGAGAATACGCATTTTTTTCTCAAATCGAAGTTTTTCGGAAAAATAAGCACAGCCATATAAGTGATATCGAAGTCTACGCTATCTGCGAGCATTATTTTTATGGAAACAGCGAAGAGTTGTGGACAGGTAAGCGAGTTTACGAGACTCCGCAGATGCATTCTCGGACAGCCGCCTAGTGGTGTTACGAAACCATAAAAATTGATTGTGTTATTCGATGGTCTTTTCCTTATCTTCAAATTTAAAAAAAAGAGCTGAACTTCTTCTTGTCGATGCTGGTCTGCTTGGGCTGGATGAGGCTAAACGTGCACTTGATATTTCGAACTCCGATCAGTTACACGGGGATGGTTCAAATAGACGATTTTCGCGTATTTACCATCTGCAGGAGCCTGTCTGCATTCTTGTAGTCCCGGCGGGAAAAGGTGACGATGATCTGGCGGAGGCACGTTCTGCATGGTTTATAGGTAACCATCTTCGAAGCCGCAATGTGCCGTTGCCTGAGATTTATGGCTGGGATGCTGATACAGGCATTATACTTTTTGAGGATCTGGGGGATATTCGTCTACATGATTTTATTGTGGGTAAAAAAGATCTTTTACTACAGTCAGATGCTGATTTGCTCACAAGTTATTCCCGGGTCATTGAAGAACTGGCCCATATGCAGTATGCAGGTGGAGTTGATTTTGATGAGAACTGGTGCTGGGATAGCCCAATATACGATCAGCAACTGATGCTTGAACGGGAGTCAGGTTATTTTCTCCGGGCATTCTGGCAGGGACTGCTGGGTAGAGAAAGTGTGCAGGGGGTTGAGGAAGAATTGGAGGATATAGCAAAAAGGACTGCACAGGCCGGAGCAGATTATTTTCTGCATAGAGATTTTCAATGTCGGAATATTATGGTCAAGGATGGACGAGTGAGATTTATCGATTACCAGGGGGGGAGGATGGGTCCTCTGGGGTATGATCTTGCTTCTTTGCTTATCGATCCCTACGCCGGTTTATCCCAGGCAGTGAAGGAAAACCTTTTCGATTACTATATTACCTGTATCGGAAAGTATACGAAAATTGAGGAAAATCAATTTGTCGACCAGTATAATCTTCTTGCATTTCAACGGAATATGCAGTTCGTTGGTGCCTTTTCCTTTCTCTCTCAGGTAAAAAACAAGGTTTTTTTTGCGGATTACATCTCTCCGGCACTCTCTGATCTCGCTGCTCGGCTGGAGTTACCACAGTTTTCTCAATATCCGATCATTCGAAGTATGGTTAAAAAGGGAATTGTTCTTTGGGCAAGGTAGTGTTCAGGTAGATAGGCTGAACGATACGTGTTGCAATTTCCTACCCGGACATTACTGGAAAAAAGTCATTGTTAACAGCCTAAACAGCTAATCAACCTGGACAGTTATAAGGATTGAATAATATGACAAATAACAATTGCCCCATGGTGGCACTTATCGGTCGGCCAAATGTCGGCAAATCAACACTGTTCAACAGAATTACCAAGTCGCGAAAGGCACTGGTAGACCCGACTCCCGGGGTTACCAGGGATCGTCATTATGATCGTGTAACCTGGGATCAAAGGTCGTTTATTCTTGTTGATACCGGTGGCATCGATGACAACCCCGAAGATCTGCTTGTTAATCATATCAGGGAGCAGGCGTTGGCGGCGATTGAAGAAGCTGACATCATCCTCTTTCTTATGGATGCCAGGCAGGGGGTGACTCCGGCTGATTATGATGTCGTTGAAATTCTGCGTCGAACTGAAAAACCCATTTTCCATGTGGTTAACAAAATAGATAGTCCCAAGCAGGAGATTGAGCTTTTGTCGCAGTTTTATGAGCTGGGAATTGAGGAGTTATGGTCACTTTCTGCCGAGCACAGTTATGGTTTTCAAGGATTGATGGATGGGCTCTGTGATGAGATATCAGTGGAAGAAGTTGATCTGAGTCTGCCGGAGGATACGGTAAAGGTCGCCTTTTTCGGTAGACCAAATGTCGGCAAATCTTCTATGATTAACAAGATACTCGGCGAAGATCGCATGATTGTTTCAGAAATATCAGGGACCACAAGAGATTCCGTCGATACATTGCTTACCCATGGCAAATACAATTATCTGCTAATCGACACGGCCGGGATACGAAGAAAAGGAAAAACCACGGAAAAACTTGAAAAATTCAGTATCCTGAAATCCCTTGCAGCGCTGACGAAATGTGATATTGCCGTGGTTCTTCTTGATGCCGAGGAGGGTATCACTGAGCAGGACACGAAGGTGATCGGCTATGCTCTGGATCATGGGAGGGGGATGATAATCCTGGTAAACAAATGGGATCTTCTCCAGGGGGATAAAAAACGCCAGGGAAATGTACTGTCAGAGGTGGGGCGTCTCCTGCCTTTTCTCGGTTTTGCTCCGATACTCAATGTCTCCGCACTGACAGGTTATGGAATAAAACGGCTGTTTCCGGTGATAGGCTCAGTTTACAGGCAATACACAGCAACTTTTCCCACTTCTGCCCTTAACCGTTTGCTTCGTGAGGCAATAGAAACCCATTCACCGCCCATATACCGAAATAAACGACTGAAGTTCTACTACACCTCACAGATTGGCACCCGCCCGCCGAGGTTTGTGGTGATGACAAATAGTTATAAGGGAGTACATTTTTCCTACCAGAGGTATCTGATTAACAAATTCAGGGAGGGTCTCGATCTTGATAAGGTCCCCATTCAGCTCATCTTCAAGGACAAGTCAGGCCAGCGGGATAAATAGTTATCCGGCTTAAAGATCATTAGCTTTCTTGACCACTTTTTTGAAACCTTCTGCTGAACGGCTGATAACTTCGTCGGGCACGCAGAAGGCCAGACGGATATGCCCCGGGGAACCAAAGCCGGTGCCCGGGACAGCAAGTATGTTTTCTTCCTGCAGAAGAGCACAAAATTTGACATCGTCACTAATAGGAGTTTCCGGAAATATATAGAAGGCACCTTTGGGGGGAGTAAAAGTGAATCCCGCATCCTCAAGAACAGCGCAGAACAGCTTTTTTCTTTTTGCGTAGATGGAATTGTCCACGGAGACATCCTGGAGTTCGGCAACTACACGCTGCATAAGTGCCGGTGCGTTGACAAAGCCGAGTATCCTGTTGGCAAGGGTTAGAGCATTGACCAGATTTGCTTTATCCTCGATCTGAGGATGAACAGCGAGATATCCTATACGCTCTCCCGGAAGGGACAGATCTTTAGAATAAGATGAAACGACGATGCTGTTCTTATAGGCTTTGAAAATAGATGGCACGGTATAGTCATCAAAAATGATTTTTCTATATGGCTCATCGGAAATCATATAGATTGTAGAATCATGCTCTGAGCCTGCCTTTTGCAGTAATTTACCGAGGGCGTGGAGGGAGTCTGCAGAGTAGATCTGGCCCGTTGGATTATTGGGTGAGTTAATGATAATTGCTTTTGTTTTTTCAGTAATTGCCGCCTCGATGGCAGCCAGATCAATATTGAATGATGAATCTGTTGCAACAATCCTGCTTACTCCGCCGTGATTATCTACATAAAAATTATACTCAACAAAATACGGGGCCAGCAGTAATACTTCTTCGCCGGGATCAAGGAGTGATTTCATTACGACATTCAGACCTCCGGCCGCCCCGCAGGTCATGAGCATATCGCCCTGGTTGACTGTTATTTCCTGCTCAGCAGACATTCTGGCTGCAATGGCTTCTCGTACCCACGGGTACCCACCATTTGGCATATAAGAATGCACGCCGGGGCTTTCGTCCTGAACAATTTCCCGGATCACCTCATTATATCGCTTAGGCGGCGGTGCGTCAGGGTTACCGAGACTGAAGTCAAAGACATTTTCAACCCCATACTGCGCTTTCATTTTGGCACCCTCTTCGAACATCTTCCTTATCCATGAAGACTTCTCAGCAAAAAGCCTCATTTTTTCAGAAATAGACATTATATATCTCCTTTAATTATCGATATTTTTACGGCTTGAATTTCGGCTGGTGATCTTTTCTACTTCTTTTTAAAGTATTCATATGCACCGTTTATTTCCTTCATTTTCTCTTCGGCAATTTTCTGGAACTCCTCACCGAGATGCCGCACTTTGTCCGGATGGTATTTCATGCTCAATTTACGATATGCTTTTTTGATCTCTTCCATGCTTGCACCCTTGTTGAGTCCCAGAGTCGCATAGTATTGGTCCACTGTATCCCTGCCAGGAGCAGCAGTGTACTGGCGGCCATATTTAAATCTTGCCTCGATAGTTCGCTGATCGTATGCGGATATTGCCAGATACGCAGCTATACGACGGGCAATCTGCAGTTCATCCTCAGGGACATCCTTTTTGGTGTAGAGGATCTGAAAGACAAGTTCCAGCAGAATAAGGCGTGGTTCGTAAGCAAAGGTGGATTTAAATTCCTCCAGCAGGGAGTCGAGGGACGGAGAAGAGCTGGTCGCCTCTTTGATAATCTCTTTTACCCAGAGCATCTGGGTTTGGTTGTAGTGCAGGTTGTACTGGAAAAAGCGATGAATTGTCTGGATTTCATCTTTAGTGATGCGCCCATCTATTTTTGCTGTATGCATCAATATGTGAACAAGGAGCCAGACAAATCTGTTGCGACTTTCAGATTGGGATTGTTCGTATGTTGCAACTTTTTTTTGCACCCAATAGCTAAATCCCCAGAAAATTGCTATTAAGAGGATAATCCCTGTAATTCCAGTATACAAGAGAGTCCCGAGAAACTTAATGAGGGCGGGAGCCCCTCCTGAAATGAAGACGATAAGGAGAGCGATGAGCAGGCATCCACCACAACCCGGCTGTTGTTGTCGCTGGTAATTCATTCTTTTTCTCCAATTTGACTATGGCTTTGAAAAAGTGCCTCGGTAAATTCGCCCGCATCAAAATCTCTCAGATCATCCATCTGCTCGCCTATTCCTATGAACCGGATGGGGATTTCGATTTCTCTACAAATGTTCGCTACAATACCACCCTTTGAAGTCCCGTCGAGCTTAGTTAGAGCAATGCCGGTTACTCCGACAGCGTCATTGAACAATCTGGCTTGACTGATTCCGTTCTGCCCGGTGGTGGCATCAATGACCAGAAGGATTTCATGGGGAGAACCTTTCAGCTTTTTGCCTATTACCCGCTTAATCTTTTTTAACTCCTCCATAAGATTTGCATGGGTATGAAGTCTTCCCGCTGTGTCGACAAGAACCACATCAATATCTTTAGCTTGAGCAACAGTAAGTGCATCAAATGCAACGGAGGACGGGTCTGCACCTTCTTCGTGAGCTATAACAGGGATGTTGTTTCTTTCACCCCATATTTGCAATTGTGAGACTGCGGCAGCACGGAAGGTGTCGGCGGCGACAAGCATAACGGATCTGCCGGATTTAATAAATTTGTTGGCAATCTTGCCGATGGTAGTAGTCTTACCAACACCGTTGACACCGATGACCATGATGACAAAGGGACCTTTATCAGGCATAACAAGTTCAGCGTCTCTTTCAGAATTTATAATAAAAGTGGTAATTTTTTCTTTCAGTACTTCTTTGAGCGAGTTCGGGTCGGTCAGCTCTTTGCGCTTGACTTTTTTGCGTGCATATTCAAGGAGCTCCTGGGTTGTTGCAACCCCGAGATCGGCGGTTATGAGAATTTCTTCAAGATCATCGAGCAAAGCTGCATCTATTTCTTTTTTGCCAAGGAAAAGGGTGTCGAGTTGGTAGGCGAAAGTCGATCTGGTTTTTGATAGACGCTGGCTGAGCCGGGAAAAAAGAGATTTTTTCTGTTCTTCGCCATTGCCGGGATGGGCAGGGCCGGTTAGCCTTTCTTCAGGTTCTTCAATTGTTATATCGGTACCTGGAGAAAGTGATGGTTCAGTTACTTCTTCAACCTCTTCCTTAACTTCCTCTTTTGTTCTTTCCTTTACAGGCTCAGCAACAACGGGTTCAGAACGAGGAATTTCTTCTCCCGCCGGTTCTTCTGTCGGGGCAGGCCGTTTTCCTGCTACCTCTCCGGCTTGCTCTTCTGTTAAGACTGCTTCACTTTCCCTGGCTTGAGTCTCCGGGGAGTCTTTCTTAAACTTTTTTTTAAACCAACCTAGCATGATTAATTCCTGGCAGGAGTATCGATATTGAACCATATAATATTGATGGCGTCGTAAAAAGTCCGATCTCCTTCGTTGCAGGGTTTTCTCAGAACCTCAACATACCGTATGTATTGTTGAGGGCCTGAGAAAAACACTACGCCTCGTATATCAAACTTTTGACTTAGCCATCTGGAACTTCGAATGACCTTTTTACGAGTTCATCAATATTGGCGAACATGAAAACCTCTCATTCTACGTATAGTTCAGGAAGAAAGCAACAAAAAGTCAACAATGGTCACCTGCAGTAGATTTGCGGGGAGAATGTCACAGTGTCAGAGTGTTAGCACAATTTCAGGAGGAAGGAAAGTGATTGCAATTCTCTATAACGGCATTACTGTAATGGATGCTATTTTTCGACGTATTATTGGACAATCGTCCAAAAGGGTAATTATTCTTATACTGTTATCATATATTCAATTAGTTAGGAGGTTTTGAAATGTCCGAATCTTGTGGGAGTTCCTGTGAAACCAATGAAGCGCAACAGGCAGCGGCGGCTCAACAGGAAAATGCAATAACCAGGTCTCTTGGAAAAATTAAAAACAAGATTCTGGTAATGAGTGGTAAAGGTGGTGTTGGCAAATCGACAGTCTCTGTAAACCTGGCCCTGGGCCTTGCCAAGAAAGGACATCAGGTTGGCCTTATGGATGTTGATATTCATGGTCCCGATGTGGTGCGCATGCTTGATTTAAAAGGAAATGTCGAACCACCGGCAACTCCGGATGCACTTGTTCCTCCATTGAAATACAATGATAATCTTAAAGTGGTCTCTTTAGAATATATGATGAGAGACAGGGATGAGGCGATTATCTGGCGTGGACCTCTAAAAATTCAGGCTATCAGGCAGTTTGTCGCTGATATGGATTGGGGTGAACTTGATTACCTTATTATTGATGCTCCTCCAGGCACCGGTGATGAGCCTCTTTCTGTTGCCCAGACAATACCAAATGTTAAAGCGGTGGTTGTTACCACTCCCCAGAATATCGCCCTGGCTGATGTTCGTAAGTCGATAAATTTTTGCAAGACTGTTAATGTGGATATTGTTGGTCTTGTCGAAAATATGTCTGGGTTTGTCTGTCCTCATTGCAATGAAACTGTGGATATTTTTAAATCTGGTGGAGGAGAGAATCTTGCCCGCGAGCTGGAATTGCCTTTCCTTGGTAAAATCCCTATGGATCCAAAGGTTGTTATGGCTGGAGACGATGGAAAACCGTATCTTTCATCAGATGCAGACAGTCCGGCTACCAAGGCTTTCAGTGAAGTTATCACGGCTGTTGAGATACGTATCCCACCGGTTGCAGCACCGGTTACTTTATCGATGTCTGATAGTGATTCCGGTTGCGCTTGCGGGGGCAGTTGTCCATCGCATTCCTGATGAGTTAGTAAAAATTGCACGCTTCACATATCACGGTTTTTACTTGCTCATTCTGAGAATAGATTTTTGACGAAACCATCACATTTAACATTCTATAAATTCTGAGCTAAACAACATGATAATAAAGCAGATTATAGTAGGATCAATGGTTGTCTGTTGTTACATAGTGGCCTGTGAAAAAACGAAAAAGGCTGCGATTATAGACCCTGGCGGAGACGAGGATAAGGTTCTCGCCGAGGCTGAGAAGATGGGAGTAACCGTTGAGTACATCATAGCCACCCATGGGCATCCCGATCATGTCTGCGGCAACAGGAAGATTCAAGAAGCTACCGGTGCAAAAATCATAATGCACAGCGGTGATGCGCTCTTTTTTGATAAGCCCGAGGTGAAGAGCTATTTTTCCATGCTTGGGATGGAACCTTCGCCTTCGGCCGATATTCAGGTCGAAGATGGTGACATTATCGAGATTGGTGAAGTTAAACTTCAGGTTTTACATACCCCGGGTCACACCCCCGGTGGTATGTGTCTCTACAATGCACCGGATGTTATAACCGGAGACACTCTCTTTGTTGATGGGTTAGGGAGAACAGACTTTCCCGGAGGCTCCCACGAGGAGCTTATTGAATCGATCAGGAAAAAACTTCTTGTTCTGCCCGATGAAACTGTCATATGGCCCGGTCACGGGTATGGTGGATATCAGTCGACTATTGGAGTTGAGAGAGTTTCTAACCCTTACCTCTAAATTGGCAATAATCTGCAACTCAAAAGATAAATAGTCTTACCACAGAGGACACAGAGAGCATAGAGAAAAGGCTATTTTTTTCTCCCCGGTGTCCTCTGTCGATCAAGTTTCTTATTTTTATCCTGCCTATCATATCATGCGTGAAATTGTTCTAGGTACAGCCGGCCATGTTGATCACGGTAAGACAAGTTTTGTCCGGGCTCTTACCGGGATAGAAACCGATCGTCTCAGAGAAGAACAGAAACGCGGTATCACCATAGAACTTGGTTTTGCCTATCTTGATCTGCCATGTGGACATCGTCTGGGTATCGTCGATGTTCCCGGCCATGAGAAGTTTGTAAAAAACATGGTTGCCGGGGTGACCGGTATGGACATACTTGCCTTCATTATAGCTGCTGATGAAGGTATAATGCCCCAGACTCGAGAACATTTTGAGATATGCAGTTTGATGGGGGTGAAGCAGGGCATTGTCATCGTAACTAAAATCGATCTGGTTGAACCGGATTGGCTGGAGATGGTCGATGAAGAGATTTCTGCATTTTGTGAAGGGAGCTTTTTAGAGGAGGCCCCTGTTATTCATGTTTCCTCTACAACGGGGGAGGGACTCGAAGAGGTACTGGCCACCCTTGATCGTTTTGTTACCAGTCATAATTTTCGGGAGGTTTTCGGGCCTTTCAGGCTGCCTGTCGATCGAAGTTTTGCTATGAAGGGGTTTGGGGCGGTTGTCACCGGAACCTCAATTTCCGGGCGAACCTCTGTTGGTGAGGAGTTACAGCTATATCCTACAGAACACGTTGCAAAAGTTCGGGGAATTCAGGTTCACGCCGAGTCTGTGGAGGGGGTGGAAGCCGGGCACAGGACTGCGATAAATCTTCAGGGGGTTGATACCAATGATATAGAGCGAGGGATGGTAATTGCTCCTCCCGGTGTATTGGAGTCCAGCTATATGCTGGATTGCCAGTTGCTCTATCTGGGGTCAAATTCAAAACCTTTGAAACACAGGGCTCGCATCCGGGTGCATATCGGCACCTCTGAAGTTATCGGCAGAGTCTCTCTGCTTGACAGGGATAAACTGCAACCGGGTGATGAAGTGGTTGTGCAGCTTCTACTTGAAAAAATGGTTGCTGTATGGCCTGGAGACCGGTATGTAATTCGGAGCTATTCTCCTGTTGCCACTATAGGCGGCGGTGTTATCCTTGGAAATCTTCCTTTTAGAAAACGTAAGCGATTAACAGAAAACGACAGAGAATACAATAAAACCCTCAACACTTCCCTGATAAAAGGCAGTGTCGAAGAAAGGGCGCTTTTTTTTCTGGCTGAAAGCGGTGAGAGCGGGCTTACCGCAAGTGATCTGGGAATACGACTGGGGCTTTTTGGAAAGCATTTAAAAAAGGAACTCAATGATCCGCTGTCGACTAAAAAAATGGTTGTTGTTGATTCGCCAACCCAGCGTTACGTCATCAGGGGGATTGCGGAAGAGATTAAAGAGATGGTGCTTGCCCGCCTTGGAGAGTATCACAAGGCAAATCCCCTGCAGGTCGGACTGGTAAAAGAAGAACTTCGATCCGCTGTCGGTAAGAGGGTGGATATGAAAGTGTTCAACTACTGTTTAAAAGAACTTATGCGACAGTCACTGATTGTGCAGGAGGGCTCAGCTATCCGCATGGAAACTCACCAGGTTGCGTTGAAGGCGGATGAAGAAAAATTGCAGAGAGAACTGGTGGGCTGGTATAGGGGAGAGGGGTTGTCAACACCGACTCTTAAGGAGACAATGTCGAAGTTCTCTGATTATCCGTCATCCCTGGTTAAGGAGGTTCTCAGCCTCCTGCTGAGAGAGGAAAAACTGGTCAAGATCAGTGAAACCCTTTACTATTCAAAGGAAGTCATTGCTCCACTTATCGAATCGGTAAAAGAAACTATTGAAAAGGAGGGGGAGATTGATGCTCCCCGTTTTAAGGCTTTAACCGGCCTTACACGAAAATTTTCGATCCCGATCCTTGAATACCTTGACCGGATCAAGGTGACTATGAGAATCGGGGATAAGAGAGTATTGCGAAAACAACCATAAATTTGTACTTTTTTCGACGATATCAACTCTGCTCTATGATATCGTTGCTGCTGTCGTCTCCCAGCTCAATTTTAAGTATCTTTCGGGTAGTACCGGTTATTCTTACTTCATGGGCTATCTGCAGCCCCGGTAAGGCAATAATCCTATTCTCCGAGACAAGAACAGGGTAGCCAGCACGTCTCTTTACTTCTATTTTTTTCCCACCTAAATACCTGGATATTTTTTTCTTTCCAGGAGCATTATAGGGTCTGAAACGCTCACCGGCTATCGGCGGTCTTAAAAGAAGAGGAAAAGCGACGGTTTCCATATCAAGAAAAAGACATTTCCGGCTGTTGTTGTTTCCTGTTCTGGCATGTGATACCGAAAGTGTCATGATCTTGCCTAATCCCCTGATAGTGTAACTCCCCGGTTCTGCAATATGGAAGGGTATGAACGTATCAACTGGAATTGATCCACGCAGCTGCCCTTGCTTAAGTGGTCTGGAAAGAACAATTTGGTTAAGGGATTTTTCTGCTCTCACTCCGTCTGCAAGATGGAGTTCCCTGCTGTTTTCTGCTGTTTGAGAAAAGCTCAGGAGTGATCGGATCTGGAGATAACCCGGTTTGATTTTCATCCGCCAGAAACATTTTTCAATAATCCTGCGTTGAATAGCCTGATGATATGCATTTAAACAAACAGGCGATACGACAAGTTGTGAACCATCTGTATCGCTTTCCACGCACTCCTCAAAAGCCTTACCGCTTACTTCTTCGAGAAAATCATCATCATGACAAAGTATATCCATATTTTGCAGTATGGTTTGTTTAATTGAAGGATTAAATTCCTCCTCCAGTTTGGGCAGCAGGTCGAGCCTAACTCTGTTGCGCAGAAATCTTCGGTCAAGATTAGATGAATCCCGGCAGAAGGTGACATCTTTTTCTGCCAGGTAGTTTATTAAGGTCGCCTTAAATTCGTGAAGGAGGGGACGGACTATCAAATCTCGTTTCAGCTTCATGCCAGCCAATCCTTTCATACCGCTTCCTCGAATCAGTCGGATAAAAAATTCTTCTACCTGATCGTCAGATGTATGGGCTATGGCGATTGCAGATGCCTTATGATCGGCCCTTATTTTTTCAAGAGTGTTATATCTGAGAATCCTTGCACCCTCTTCTGGGGAACATTTCTTCCGGGTAATATACTGCCGTACATTAACCGTTCCTGCAATAAATCGGACGTCCAAACGCTGACAACTGTCTTTTATGGTCTTTCTTTCTTCTGCAACCTCTCCAGGGCGAAGTCCGTGATCAATATAGACTGCGATTAACTGCAGTTTCCAATCCATTTCATGCAGGATATGTAGAAGCCCAAGAGAGTCAGCCCCCCCGGAGACACCGACAATGATCCTGTCATTTTGTTTGAAAAGTCCATTGCAGTGAATGATTTTTGCTACCCGGTGCAAAAGAGCTGAAGAACCTTCCTGTTGAAGCTGTTTTTTTTTGAAAAAGTCCACTTTGTCTTTAATTATCCATTATTGGTTGGTATTGTTCTACTTTGTTGAATCCTGCGGAGGGAATACTGATGACAGATAACCAGTCCATAAAAGAGATTAAACAATACCTCTTCGAGCAGTTTAACCTCACTGAGGAACAGATAAAATCTATGTTGCCCGGTTTTATCTCGACTCTTGTCTCCCATATGCAGAACCTGGAAAATGCTCTTGTGGAGAATAATCCGACAACAATGGGAAGAGCAGCCCATACTATCAAAGGAGCTTTTCTCAACCTTGGTCTGGACGAGTGTGCACAGACAGCTTCTTTGATCGAAGAAAAAGGGAAGGCAGGGGACATGACGACGGATTTTAAAAAACTGGTTAATGACCTGTGGGGCTGCCTTGGTCCTGTCATTTCTCCTTCACAGCCTGAATAATTTGACAATCAGGACTGTTTTTGTTGTACTCCCCCTTTTATCTGTTCAATAAGCCTGGTATGGATGTTGTCAAATCCTCCATTAGAGAGGATGGCAACTACATCTCCTTTTTGTAAAAATGTTGCCAGATAATCAAGAATCTCTTCGGTTGTGCCAAAAGCCCTGGCCGTGAGGTTATGCTTATCCCTTAAATCCTGAACCAGCCTCGCGGAGGAAAAGAGATCCTCAGGACTAAGGTCAGGTAGGGGTAGGGGCTCCCTCAGCAGAATGATATCTCCATCGTCAAAGGAGGAAATATATTCCTCCTGAAAGATTGAACGTCTTGATGAGTTTGTTCGTGGCTCAAAGACAACAACCAATCTCTGTCCTTTGTATGCATCTCTCAGAGCCCGTAGTGTTTCCCTTACCGCGGTCGGGTGGTGGGCAAAGTCGTCAATCACGGTAACTCCATTTTCTACTGCCCTTATCTCCTGCCTGCGTTTGACCCCGCCAAAACTGCTCAGTCCTTTGTTGATCTCTGTTGGTGATATGCCAAGATGGTTCATCACCGCACATACGGCAAGGCCGTTCAGGCAGTTATGTCTTCCAGGCATGCGCACAGACATTTCCGACCATTTGTCGCCATGGTGAAAAACGGTGAAAGTGGTAGTTCCTTCAGCATACACTATATTATCAAGTGACCAGGTATAGGAAGGATTCAACCCATATCCTTCAACGGGGCAGGGGGCTTGGGTTGCAATCTCGGCAACGTTTGGGTCGTCAAGGTTGGCAATCAGTAGTCCATCTTCGGGTAGTAAATGCACAAATTTAGCAAATGATTGTTTGATTGCATCAAGATCAGGAAAAATATCTGCGTGATCGAATTCAATCGAGGTAATTATCGCAACCTTCGGCTGGTAATGGAGAAACTTGGATTCCTTATCAAAAAAGGCGGTATCGTACTCATCGCCCTCAGCAACAAAATATGGTCCAGTGCCCAGACGGAAATTACTGTTGAATTCACTTACAATACCACCAATCATAAAGGTCGGATCAAGTCCGGTCCGGTACAATGCAGTTGCCAACAGTGAGCATATGGTGGTTTTACCATGGGTGCCTGCGACTACAAGAGATGTTAGAGGAGTGATATAAAAATGGGACAGGGTTTGCGGCAGGGAAAGATAAGGAATAATGGTTTTTGAAAGAGCTATTGCTTCAGGGTTTTTCCTGGTGATAACGTTGCCTACAATTACCATATCCGGTTGTGGCACAAGATTTTGAGGGCTGTAGCCGTCACAGACAGTGATGCCGAGGTCTGCTAAAAAATCAGACATCGGCGGGTAGACATGGCTGTCACTTCCGGTGATGGTGAAACCTGATTGCTGCAGCATTCCGGCAAGTGCTGCCATGCCTGTGCCGCAAATCCCCATGATATGGATATGTACTATTTCCCGAGGAGCCACGTTGAGGCCCGGATCAAGTTCCATGATCTATTTCTTCCTTACTGTCTGATTGATGGTGGAGTAGATGGTAGCAAATGTAGCAGGAAAAGTGGCAGGTGTAATTCTGCCGACTTCAATAAATTTGACCGCAATTTCCTTTGAAATTTTCAGGATGGTTTCATCAGATATTGTGGTACTACCTTCTTTCCTGGTGTCCTGTTTGTTTGAAGCCATAATGTATTTTTCGCTCAATGGTTAATTATGAACGCCTCTGCTGTCTGAAGAAGGCCAGTTCGTCAAAGTAACAACAGAGGCGCCAGCCTTGAAGAATAACCTGTTAAGCCATTCCAGCAATGATATACCTATTAAAATAATTATGCGGATTTTGCCAGAGATTGTTGTGTCCGATCATATGAAGGTTTGTTTTTTTACTTAGCCATCTCTAGGCATGATGGTTATACTCAGGCAGGATGGCGTCGTAAAAAGTCTGATCTCCTGCGTTGTAGGTTTTTTACAGACACTCGACATACCACATGTATCGCCGAGTCCCTGTAAAAAACCTACGCCTTGTATATCAAACTTTTTTCATAGCCATTGGGGAACTTCGATTAGACTTTTTATGAGTTCATCAGGCAGGATATCAACTCAAATACCCAAGGAGAAAAACATGAAACTACTAGACCTCAATGATACCCGTGAATTTAAAGAAGGGGCAATGAAACGATTCTTTCTGGTTGAAGATTCGGAATTTTTTAAGATTATCAACTTTAATTTAAAAGCTGGTGTCACCTTTCCGGTGCATTCTCATGATCTTGATGGCGAACTCTCTATTCAGGTAATAGAAGGTGAGGGTTTTTTCCTTGGCGATGACGGGGCGGAAATTCCAGCCAAAACCGGGAATATGCTTATTTCAGAGATCAGAGAACCCCATGGTGTACGTGCTGAAACTGATATGCGAATTGTAGTGACCATAGCTCCGCCTATTTGAAATGTGGTTATAACACCCATGAAATGAATTTCACAACGATGCATGAAAGTGATGTAGTCGGGATTCGAAAGGGTATTGCCAAACGTCCTCGCCAGCTGTGGATCGGAGTCTCACATGCTCGCTTACCTGTTGTGGCAATACCCCTTCGAATCCGTTCCCATCATCTGCTGGAAAGACTGAGATTGTACTATGATTCCACCCCTGGCCTATACCGATCGCTACTATAATGAAGGTACCAGAACATACAGCAGTCATGCAGATTATACAGAGGCGGATCAGCAATATAGGCCGAATTCAATTTATGAGTCTTTTGCACTGGTGCCATTGAGAATTCCTAAGAGCCAGGTTAATATCTATACCGCAAACCCCACGGATCAACTGCTGAATCGATATATTCTAAAAGAGGACGTTCTCTTCTGTATTCATCCTCAGGTACTGCAACATTTTCAAAGCGATCCATATATTATCCGTATGCAAGAGACGGGAACAGTTGCCGGGTCGATAACTGTAGCGCCGAGCTCATCTACAAGGACACTCTATGTTCTCGATGACTGTGAGATTTCCCACGCCCTTAAGGTGCATTTTCCTTTCAGGGTATCGCGCTATGGCAGAAAAATGCGTGATGAGGTGATTGAACAGGCCATCAATATTTCCATGGAGCTTGAAAATGGCATCCATCACCTTGACAACAAGTTTGGTTTCTTGCGGGAAGTGATAGGCATTTCTCATAAAAACCTTGATAACTTGACAGCACGAAATGAAAACTGGGGATATCTCGTTCGGGATATGCTGCCCTTTCCGCAGGTGTTAGAGCAGAGAATACTTTTGCCCGGTTTTGCGCTCTATGGCAAAAATTTTTTTGATCCGGAAAAACCAGCCCTGCTCTTTGAGCTTATCGGCAGCAATGACCCTTTAGTTTTTATTTTAGAAAACGTCATGCTGCCCATTATCCGTCATTGGGTAGATTGTTTTCTCCACTTTGGTTATATGCTTGAACCCCACGGTCAGAATGTACTTTTCGAACTTGATCCCTCAGGCGGGATTCAGCGGATTGTCCACCGGGATTTGAGTGTCGGTATTGATATGCGTCGTCGTCGGCAAATCGGCCTCTCTCAGGACAATCTGAACAACTATAATCGTATGGAAAGTGGAGAATTTAACAGTATTACTTATGATATGTTTATGGGAAGCCATTTTTTTGATGCCATTGTCGGCTGCTGCCTAGCCCGATATCCTGAGCTTAGCCCTGAGGATTTTCGCTCCCCATGTCGAAAATTGTTTGCTGGAGCATTTCCAAATCATAGGGAGTTCCTTCCTGAAACTGTTCACTACTTCAGCGAAGAGCGCGATAAATACAACAAACCATTGTATAAAGACACGGGAAAAACTCCGGACTGGAGACCTTAATAAAATCATTTTCGTGAAGGTACTAATCCAAGAATTTTATAAAGTTTCGATCTGTTCGGGTTGGGATGCTTGTTATAGAAACTGCCCGGGGTCGTTGTGATGATCAATAAAATTAAGTCACATTTAGGTGTTAAACTTTTTATTTTGCTTGCAATTGTTATTACCTTGTCGATTGTTCCACTTACCTATGTCACCCTGAGGGCTATCAACGATTATGGAGAGAAGGTTGCAGAGTTAAACGAGGTGCAGATTCGCTCCCAGACTTTTTCTTATCTCAAGGAGATAGTCAGGGAGCGGGCAGACAGATATGAGGCTGTCTTTGGTCGTATTGCTGCGTCCGCCGGGATACTGGGGAGTTATGCTTCGGCAATATATTCTGATATGGGTAACCATTCACCCAGATTGTTTGATAGCCCCCAGTTTTATCTTTTGCCGCAAAATAAGATTTGGGCAGGTTTGATTGATGATCCGGTTGTTACCCTCTACTGGGGGGCAGCCGAACTGGAGCCGGATATAAAAGATGAGATTTCCGCCTTGTCTCATATGACCCCGCTTTTTACTCGGATTCTTACTGAAAACCCTGAAGCTCTGGCCAGTCACTCAATATCTGTAACAGGTATCGGTCAATATTGTACCGATGATTTGAAAGCCAAGTCAACTGTATTTAATCTGCCGCCGGTTGCGGAGTTTGACTTGCGTGACGGCGAGCCGATGACAATTTTCACGAAAAGTGAAAATGTTTCATCAGAAGTGCGCTGGACAGATATTTACAAGGATGATGTTATAGATGGTCTGATGCTTACAGCCAGTGCACCTGTTTACGACAATAAGGGTGTTTTTCGAGGTGTGACAGGTATTGATGTTCCACTGGACAATGTGATTGGGGATATTCTCTATTCGGACAAGAGTCGATGGTCTGAAGAGGTGATCCTTTTTTCTTTCCTGCTTGACCGCAATGGCAAGATTATCGCAATTCCTCAACCCTATTATTCATTTTTTGGTATATCTGTCGATAAATCCGGATTAATTAATTCCGGTGACAGGCTTGATGCTGCTCTTGCTGACTCAGAGAAAATTGATGTGAGAGAGTTTGCACGTAATCTTAAAGGGCAGGAAAATAATTTGTCGAAGATCTATCATGAAAATGAAGCCTATTTTGTCGTTACCCATAGAATGACAAAATCAAGCTGGATTCTCGGGGTTGTTGTAAGGGAAAATGATATGCTTTCTTCTATACGGGAAAGTGCGGTTGCTCTGAAAAGCACGACCAGAAATATTCAAATCAGGAGCGTCATCCTCTTCCTGTTGACAGGGTGTGTTGCCATAGTCATAGTGTTTGTTAGAGTGAGATATCTGGTGCTGCCCCTGCGAAATCTTGCGGGTGCTACCGAACGTGTTGCCGGAGGCAATCTCTTTGTACGTTGCCCTGTGACTACTTCAGACGAGGTTGGTCTGCTTGCTGACTCCTTCAATGCTATGGTTGGGCGGCTGCAGCTGGCGCAGAATAAACAGAAGCGTTATGCAGAAGCTCTGGAATCTGAGGTGGAACGAAGAAATATTGAACTGGGTGATAAAAAGGGTGAACTGGAGGTGACCATCCAGCTGCTTGACAAGGAGGTAGAGCGGCGACAGATAATCAGCGAGGCGCTGAAAAACAGTCAACAGCAATACTATGATACTCTTGAAGCTTCCATGGCAGGGGTCTATATTATTGAGAATGGGTTCTTTACTTATGTTAATAGTTCAATGGCGGATATGTTCAGGGCTACCAGGGAAGAGTTAATTGGTTCAGCCTCCGGAGATATGGTATGTAATGATGATCGACCGCTGGTGGCTGAAAATACCAGACTGCGTCTACAGGGACATAATATTCCTCCCTACACCATTCAATGGATCCGTAAGGATGGCACCACTTTTTATGGGGAGGTGTGGGGCAAGATTGCTGTCTGGCAGAAGAAACATGTCATGGTTGGCACCATCAATGATGTCAGCAGTATAAAACTGAAAGAGAAACTGCTGAAGGTTCAGGATCAGAGGCTGCAGAAATCTCTGGATGAAAAAGAGGTACTTCTCAAAGAGATTTATCACCGCACGAAAAATAATATGCTGGTGATCATTTCCCTATTGGATCTGCAGGTTCAGGATATTGAAGATGAGCAGGTCAGAACACTATTTCTTGAGACGGAGAATCGAATCAAGGCTATGGCTCTGGTGCATGAAAAATTGTGTCAGTCACAAAATCTTTCTGAAATTGATCTGGGGTCCTATCTTAAAGAGATTGCCGAGTCGCTTCTTGCAACTATGGTGGTTGACAACAGAGTTAAACTTCTATCGAGTTTCGAGCCTGTAGCAATCAATATTGATTACGCAGTACCACTTGGACTGGTGGTAAATGAGATTGTCACCAACGCTGTAAAACATGCCTTTCCGGGAAATCATTCGGGTTCAATATATCTCAACGTTGAACAGAGTCAGGAGGGTGAGATAGTTTTGGCTATCGGTGATGATGGTGTCGGACTGCCTGAATATATTGATGTGCAGAACAGTACCTCCTTTGGCATGCGGATCATAATAACCAGCCTGGTAAAAATGCAGCTCAAGGGAACATTGACCGTCAATCGAGAAAATGGAACCCGGTATTTGATCAAGTTCCCTGAACCAAAAGCTATAAAACGGATATGAGTCAGGACGGTATTAAGGTAATGGTGGTTGAAGATGAGATTCTTATAGGGCTGATGCTCGCTAAAAATTTGCGTTCATCCGGTTATATTGTCAGCGAGGTGGCAACAACAGGTGAAGAGGCGATTGAACGTGCAGGATTGGAGCAGCCGGAAGTGATTATGATGGATGTAACGTTGGCCGGGGATATAAATGGTATTGAAGCTGCACGGCAGATTAAAGCAGAGTACGGAATACCAATTATAATATTCAGTGGTTACAGCGATAAATCTTTTTACGAACAGGTCCAGCAGGTTGAGCCGGTTGCTGTCCTGTCAAAAATGGGACCATTTTCAGATATCACAGCTGCGATTGAGGAGGCTGTGGAGCGGTAAGGTGTTCTTCCAGTAGTAAAAACAGATCTCCGTCTTTTCACATACTCGTAAAAAGGTCACTCGAAGTCTACGCTTATCGGAAGTTCCAGATGGCTAAGTCAAAAAGTCCATTTTTCATTAGTGCAAATGTTCAAGGCCAGGCGCTGGAAATCCGGAACAGAGTTTTTTGGCCTGGGATGCAACCTTCTCATTAACTGTTGCATTTCGGGGTTCCGAGATTACTGCCTCAATGAGGTTGCTTATTGCAGCCATTTCGCTCTCTTTGAAGCCACCGCTGGTAACTGCCGAAGTTCCCAGCCGGATACCACTGGGGTCAAAGAATTTTCTTTTATCGAATGGTACCGAATTGCAATTGAGCACAATGCCGGCCATATTTTTATTCTGTTATAAAAAGCAAGAATATTATGAGCAGATCACTGAAATATTATCAAGGATTCAATGTCTTAGGTTAATATTGGTTGTCATCTTCTTTGTTGCAACAATATTTATTTCGCAGAAGGTGTCTTGATAGCAGGAATGAAATGAAACGAGACTGAGTAGATCTTCTATATTTATATGAAAGTCATGTTCGCTCCCCTGACAAGGAGGGATTCGGAGGAGTGTTGACACAACAGGTAAGCGAGCCTGCGAGACTTCGATCCACAGCCTGCGAGGACGTTTGGCGGCACTCCTCCGAATCCCGGTCACATTACTTTCATGCTTCGTTGTGAATTCATTTCATGGGTGTTAGTAAATATTTTATCTTTTTGATTTAAACCAGGAAAGATATGGGGTATAGCAGGTATGGACACAATCTTTATGTATAAATATCGTAGACTCAATCCCTATTCAAAAGCATATGAAATATACAACCATGCCATTTTGTAAAAGCCTGTTAATGGTACTATGCATTCAGGTGTTGTTTCTTTCTCAGTTGACTCCATTAGAGGCAGTTTCAGCTCAAAGAGATACATTCGATATAATCTATATTCTCTCAAAAGATCTGGAAAGAGTGCTTGATTATGAAGAAGAACTCGAGACTATTTTTAGCCCAGAGGTCAGGAAAAAATTAAAGATTGTCGGCAAAGGCAATCAATATGCCATTATTTATGATGGGAATGATTCTGCCCGTACTGTAACCAAGACACTTGTTGAACACGGTGAATTGTTGCGACAGGCAGGATTTGACGAGGCCTGGGCCACTAAGGAACAGGACTTTCATAGTCTTTATAATGTCAGTTACGGGTTGGGGCCTAACCTTGATGCTTTGATTAAGAGATATAAAAAACTCTATTACTATCTTGGCAAGGAGGTCAGGAAGAATCTGTTCATAGAAAAAACAGACTATGGAAATTATACCCTGATTTATCGCAGAACCGGGGGCAAACTTGCAACCACCAGGATTGCAAAAATACATGGAAAGCTACTCAGGAAAAAAAGAATCAGAACGTCTGTAAGCAAAGAAAATAATAATGAAATAGTCTATGGTGAATCCAGTCTGATAAATGATAAGGGCGATCCAGGGACTATCGTGGGGAAGAAGAGATCTGCTTCTCCAAAGGCCACCCCCCTCGCGAAAATTACAGCAGAAAAAACAGTAGAAAAGAAGCGTGGGGTCAAATCGACTAAGGGTCAACCTTATCGTTCTTTTTCAGGCTCTCAAACTCGATTTGAGCAGACAATAGAATCGTATATAAATGGGTTAAGACGAAAAGGAAAGATTAGGAAAGATGAGTCAACCGGATGGATGGTGTTTGACCTGGCGAGTGATGAATCCGTTGTTGATATTAATGCAGATCAGCCATTCCAGGCTGCCAGCATGATAAAGCCGTTTATTGCGCTCGCTTTTTTTCACGAGGTAAAGAACGGAAAATACAAATATGGACCCAAAAGCAGAAGGAAAATGGAGGCTATGATACAGAGGAGCAGCAACTCCGCCACTAACTGGGTGATGAGGCAGGTTGGTGGTCCTTCAGCCTGTGCAAAAATCCTCAAGAAGCATTACAGGCACATATTTAGGAAAACTCAGATTACGGAATATATACCGGCAAACGGGCGAACCTATAAAAATAAAGTTATTCCTTCAGATTATGTTCGATTTTTAAGAGCACTTTGGAACAAGGATCTTCCATACGGGAAAGAACTCAGACGTTTAATGGCACTACCGGGCAGGGATCGGTTATATCACGGAACACCACTACCCCAGGGAACTCTTGTTTATAATAAAACTGGCTCCACTGCACATCTTTGTGGTGATATGGGGATTCTTGTTCCCAAGACAAAGAATGGCAAAAGATATCCCTATGTAGTTGTTGGTATCATAGAAAGGCGATCAAGACCTAATGATTATGGCCGTTGGATGGCTTCCAGAAGTAAAGTCATCCGGCAGGTATCTACCTTGGTTTATAAAGAGATGAAACGAGAGCATAAGCTGTTGTAGTGAAAAAGAAAAGACACCCTGAAAAAGAGAGGATTATATGTATATTATTATGGATTTATGCGTAGTGCCCATGGGAGTTGGGGTGTCAGTATCGAAGTATGTGGTCGCCTGTCATGAAGTGCTTAAAGATGCCGGACTGAAAACAGAACTACATGCCTATGGAACCAATATCGAAGGTGAGTGGGATGAAGTGATGGCGGCGGTTAGGGTCTGTCACGAAAAAGTACATGAAATGGGAGCCCCCAGGGTTACAACCACTATTAAGATGGGAACTCGTACAGACCGACGACAGACTATAGAAGACAAGGTTTCCAGCGTTATGTCTAAACTGTAGTGTCTCTGCCTCAAAAACCTGAGTATAAAAAGCAAAACCCCGTTAATCCAAATCGTGGATTAACGGGGTTTTTATATAAAAAACGGCGGCGACCTACTCTCCCACACAGTTGCCC
>JGI24023J19991_10000934_pt1 | contig 22873 bp, 29 predicted proteins | sample Cruoilmetagenom1_FD_19991 | JGI IMG/M metagenome (IMG submission 19991) | reverse complement strand
ATTCTTCATAAGCTCTTTTATTTCCAAGACCTGTTAAATGACTTGTTTTAAGTTCAGTTCGCATTTCATCAATCGTCATTTCATCAATATGCTTACGTCGAGTGGTATCTATACGTCTTGGTTCAGCAATCCGTTTTTCTTGATCAACTTCAATTTCTGCTTGTCGACGATCTTCTTGCTCAATTGGTGACATAGCCATATTAGACATTACTATGTCTTTTGGTCTTAATCGATTAGCTTCTTGTTTCCATTGTTCAAATACCTCATCTTCTGTAAGCCCTATACTCCAATATTTATCACCAGCTTTTCTTTGCCAGTCTCTAAAAGCAGTATCTTCATCGGCAATTACTTTCTTTTTTTCAATTTGATCTTTAATTTCAGCCGCTATATATTCAGCAGCTCTGTCTCTTTTTTCACCTATAGAAAGTTCTTTCACTCCTGCTGACTCAATTGGCCTGCCATATTGATCAACAATATTAATAGCAAGCTTCCCACCTAATTTTTCCGTAGCAGTATCTATAAAATCTTTTGCCATTTCTATTTTATATTTATCGTTCTTAGTGGGAGATTCAATGTTTATATCTACAGGAATTTGTAATTTTCCTTTTTTTAATTTTTGTAACTCTATCTTATCCTCACGACTAAATCTATCAAGCCTTATAGATAATTCTTTCAATTGATCTTGATTAATATTATTCTTTTCTCTTTCTTGTCTTTCAAAAGCATCTAATTCTTGTTCTGCTGGGAGATATGTTTTGTTTATAACTTGTTGACGTTCTCTTTGTGCATTACTAATAATATCTCCTTCTCTTTCAAAAATCCTTGCCGAGTCTGCTGCTGGCGATTGAGAAGGATGTAAACCAAAAGACATAGCTGATTCTTCTGCTGTACTTGGTTGACCTCTTTGAATAAATTCATCTGATGGTGATATGTCTTGTGGGATGATATCTTGTTCAGGTATGTTCTCTGGAACGACTTCTGGCTCTGTTAACTTAGTTTCAGTCATTAATCGTTCTTGCAACTGCATCGATATATTAATTTGATCATTTAGAGAAGCAGTTAATTCTTCAATTGGCATATTAAGTTCAACAGCCTTTGCTTCTAATGCTTCTGGATTATTCAACAAAGTATTAAAACCAGTTAAATCTTTGTCTATTTGAATAAGTGAATTATTAATAACTTCTGGGCCATTAGAAATAATATTTTCAGCTTGTGCATCAATCTGTTTATTTTTTTCAGCATCAATAGATGACTCTCCAGTTTTAGTAGCTGAATCTCCAGTAAAGACATTAAATCCTGCACCCATTGTCATACCAGATAAAAGACCAGTTGCCCCAGCTTCACCGACACCATCTAATAGAGGCTTATCAAGTGCAGCATTGAGCCATACCTGTTCCTGCATTGATTGTGGAAGCTCTTCAAAAGCACCTTCAGAAATACCTCCACCTAATATTCTTTTTATAATTCCAGTCTTTGTAACATTGCTACCGCCTGCCAAGAAAGTATCTGGGTCGGCAAAACCAAATTTTTCAGCAACTCTACCTCCTGCAACTGAAAATAATCCTGTACCAATACCAGAAGCTACAGAAATTGCTGCTTGTTTTGGAGTTAAAAGCCCATCATCAGTTTGTTGCCTAACACTTTCAGCTGATGCTCCTGCACTTACGAGTCCTTCACCCATTGCAGAAGAGATAACCTTACTCCAAGTTGGAGTCATTTTTAACAATCCAGAGGAAAGTAGTTTTTTTGCTGCTGCTGCTCCTCCCAACATTTGTGGGGCTGATTCAAGTATTGCATGTCCAATAGTGCTTGGATTTTTAATGCTTTCTTTTATCGTAGGAATAAAACCTTTTGCTTGACTTACATTTTCAAAAGCTTCTTTTTGCGCTGGTGAATATTGTCCATACAACATCTCTTGTGTTTTTTCAGGATCATAGCCAAGATATTTCTCCATTCCTTTACCAACATAGCCAAAAGTAGGAATATCAGCCAAGCCAACTACTGATTCACCGACACCAACTACTCCTTTAGCACCTGTGATGGCAATATCTTTTAATGTTCCACCAAATGTTCGTTGATTTGATTCTTTTAAACTATCTCTCCCCATTGCGATATAATCATCATCAGTCATATCTTCAAAATATCGTTCTGGGCGAAATAATGGACTATTTTTAATCTTTTCTTCAACCGCACGATGACCAGCATCTAAAAATTGTTGGTTTGGATTAACATCTGTTGATAAAGAAGATAAATTTTGTTTCTTTTTTTGGTTATCTAAGTCTTCATTATTATAATCTGATAAATTCATAATTACATACCTATCTGATCTAATTTTTTAAGATATTCTTGATAATTAGGGTTTGGAATACTTTGTTTTGTTCTTGATCTTCTTGGCTGACCATTAACATTACTCCAAGTATATTTTTTAATTTCAGGCGCTTCAACTTGAAATAATCGTTGTGGCTGTCCATCTTTTTCTCCCCATAAATATGAACCCTGGACTGATGGATTTGTATAGCCTGATAATGAATTTTGAGGTTTATCTGATGATAGATTTTGAGCACTACTTGGTAATGATTGTAAAGGTGGCGCTGAAGGTGGAGTTGGGGCTAAAGGTGCTTCTGGAATTGCTTCTGGAATTGCTGGACTCATCAAAGGTGATGATAAAGAATTAGCTCTGCTTTCATGGATTCTATTATCTGAACCAACCTCGAATCTTCTGCCTCCTTCTGTTGTTGCACTTCCATAGCTTTGCAAATTATTTCTTTGTAATCTTTCTGGTCGTGCCCCTGCTGGTTGTGCCATACCTGAAGTCCTTGTATATCTTTCCATATAATTAGTGACTTCATCATCTTGATTTTGTCTGATTTCTCCAGCACTTAATGCTTTACCTGTTCTTGGATTAGTCCATTGATTTAATAATGATTTCTCTTTCCATACTGGCTGTAATTTATTATATATATCCTTTCGCATATTTGCTGTTTGCAAAGGAGTAAATCCACTACCTTTTGAAGTAGATTGAGCATCTTTGGCAGCCTGAATATTTTTTGTAGTCCGAGTATTTTTGCCAGCTTCAATCATGGCTTGTCTTCCAGTTTGCCCACCTTGCCTGCTGGCAGATAATGCCATTTCTTGCTGTCTTTTTTTAGCGGCAATTCTATCTTCTCTTCTTCTTGTTTCATCTCTTGCTTTTCTGTATTCGTCTGTCGTTTCACCAGTTTGCATTATTTGCATCTCCTATTAATCGGCACTATTTATTAATAACTGTAAATTTCCAGATACACCAAAATCACCATGCAGATAATTATTTATAAGAAACTCTTTTAATGCATCTATTAATGCTCCAGAAGTTATTTTTTCGCAGTCCATAAAACTAAAAGAACTTAGGTTCGTAATATCTTCTTTTTTATATATTACTACATGTGCATTTGGTATAGTATCCCAATTTGTCCCAGTACCATAACCACTTCGAGTAAAACCAAGAGTAAGATAGAAATCTACAAAATAAACTATGTTACTTTGATAAGTAGAAACAATTATAGTATCTTGCTCCGTAATAAGATTAGTTCCACTCTCAGAAATATTAGGTATTCCACTTGGATCACCATAGGAAACAGTCAAGCTCCTGTTCATTGTGAATATTAACGAACTATCCCTATCATAATGATTATGTACATCACCAGTTACTATCGAAGCATTGTTAGCTCCATGCGTAGAGGAAGATGTAATAGTATGTAGTTTATCAATAAATGCTATAGGAGTAGGAGAAATATAATCACCTAAATAACTAATAAAGCAAAAAGATGTAGGTAATATCGTTTTTGTAGCACTATATGTTCTTGAGGAAACTGAATCTGGTATATGCCCAATTTTTTCTATATCATCTACTATTTCTGTTCCTGTATAAGATGAATCCAAATCTTTTGTTAGTGAGCCTCTTTTAGCTTGATCTATAGTAATTTCTGTTACCTTATTGCGAATTATTGTAGTTATCCCGTCTGCACTTGAACTCTCTTCTGTATCTGTAGTGATAACATATACAGCCTTAGGAATAAAAATAGCAAAAATATAATAATTACCAAAAACAGTTACGTATTTTTTATCAGGATCAAAGATAATTTCTTTATCTTTAGATGTATCCCAGAGAAGTGCATTAACATAAGTAGAAAACTTTAGACAATCAGAAAGACATCTTGCTGGAGTATTAAAGATATGCCCAAGGCAATAATAATCATTAGCACAATTTACTATTAATAAAGAAGTTTTATCCTTTAGACATCCTGCTTTTGCCAAAGCCACTACCCTGCAACCATCTTTAAATTCAAAAGGTTCTTGAGAATTAATATGGATACTTGCAGTTCCCCAACCTGTCTCAATAGTATTATTTTCAAAATCAATATCTTTTAAATCATTAACAGCACTCTTATAAACCTCTCCCTTTTCTAAATCACTTGGAGTCACTTGAAGTAAATTTGCATCACCAGTAGCTTCTTCAAAAGTTAGTGGTACTAATACATAAGTACCTTCTAAAATAGGTGCTTCTTCTTTAGACTTGAGTAATGCAGAACAAGCATAGCATTTACCAGACTTTCCAGGACAACCTTTAGGTTCTGCTAAAGCCTCAGGAAATGGATATTTTCTTTTAGGGCTAACATAATCTCCGACACAAAATAATATAACTTTCATTCCCTCAGTGTATTTGGTAAAGTCAGTAGAACTACAAGTTACTACTTCTTTCTTTGTACCTCTACAAATTTCCACATTATACATAATACCATTAAACTTGTCTTCATGCTCTGTTTCAGAATTAAACATATCATGGTAATAAAAATAATTATTCTCATGATTAGTTTCATTAGGGTATTCTCCTTCCATAGCATCAGAATTGATAACCCCAAGTATTGTACCTTCAGTAAAATAAGTAGTACACCAGCAATATTCTTCCTCTGTTATAACTCCCTTTCCACCAACTGGAAACAATGGAGGAACATAAATATCAATAGTATCTATTCCTATTACTGATGTACAAAGCACAGAAACACCACTACTAAACTTAACAAGTCTTCTATTCTGCTGCAATCCTTGAAATCTCATAGCACTTTTTAAGATTTCAAGCTGCCTAAGTCCGAAGAACTTCAACCTGTTTGCATTATATTTATCGCCTGAATATTTAAAGTTTATTGACAATGTTTATGTTTCCGCATGTGGATAATAATGTTGTTCTGAAAGATTGGCTGAATTACTAAGGCTATGATTGTAACTATAACCTTTTGTAATACCTTGACTGACAGAATCTCCAAGACTTGCACTGGCGTTGACAGAACTTAATGCACTTGCTGCAAGCTGTGCTGAAATATTACTTATAGCCTTTTGTCCTTCTATAGTTAAAGACAATCCACCAAGATAACTCTGTAAAGCTAATTCAGCCTCTTTCAATGATAATTCTGTTTGATTAGTGGCTTGACTAATTCTTGCTTTATACTCTTCAATCTGGGCATCCAGAGTCACGGCAAGAGACTTAGCATCAGCCTCATAACCTGCGATCTTATAACCATAGACTTTTGCAATATTCTCTACTATACTAAGTTCAGTTCCAACTCTTACCTTATAAGCATCTATATCACTTTGATAAATACTCACTAAATTGGAATTACTTTCAGTTACTATCGAAGCCTTAGTCTTTTCAATTTCTACATTTAAAGCAGTTGCCTGAAGTCTACTGGCATAAGCTTCTACTTTAGTAGTATAAACTTTAAGAATGACATCTGCGGCTGTCTTAGCAGATTCCAGCAATCTACTTGCAGTAGCATTAAAAAGTTCCTTTTCCTGACCTTCTAAATTAGTTGCCGCAGTAATAATAAATTGACTCTGTTCTTTTGCAATTCTAGCCTGCTCTATAGTAATTTCAAAATTTAATTGCTGGTTGTTTCTATTAATCTCTTTTGAAATTTCTAACAATCTGCCAGAAAGCATTCCAGGTGGAATCTCATAACCCCTTGAAGCAAAATAATCTTCAGTCTCGGCATAAAGCCTTTCATTTTCTAAGACCGTTCTATCTCTTGCTCTTTCCCAGAGTGCCTCTTCAACATCTTCTCCAAGACCAGTTCCACCTTCTTCAATTGCTGTCTGGACAGTAGAAATGATCAAATCATTCAAATTGCTTGAATAGTCACTCTCATCATAATTAAAATTAATATCAGGTTCAACAACATCATAAGAAGGAATCGTAATTGTAGGGATAGTGATAGAGGTAAAAGTTGGTCTATTTGGTGAATCTACACTATTTGGAGTAAGTTCCGCATTACTTGGAGCTTCTGGTCTTAATGAAGTTAAGTTATTTTCAAGTGTCATTTCTTGAAAATCATAATTAATATCTGCTTCTGGTGTATTAATACCATTAAAAAGATTAGCCAGTGTTTCAAGATAATATTTTGCAGTAGTAATGGCATCATCAGCATATGCTTGAGCACTGGTAAATTTATCTTCAACAATTTGCCCTGCCTCATTAGCTCCCATGGAATAACTTGTATATGGAACACTTGCTACAGAAACTGTCATATTAAAACTCCTTTCTTGCTTTATTAATACTTAAATAGAATTACAGGCTTTGCTGTTAATGTATCAAGACTAAAATCACATCCAAGAGTATTTTCAATTTTTATTTTCCAATGCCTACCTACTTGTATTCTTCTCCCTGTCATAGAGCCATCTGTTTGTATGTTCCCAGTTGTCGTAGGTGCAAGGGTAAATGATTGTTCAGTACCTTCATCAGCTGTTAAAATTAACCTTATATCTCCGGCTGCTTCGTAACCTGCCCTAATTTTTCTTATTCTTTTCAGGTTGGGTATCCCCCAATCACTGGTTACCAATTCTGCAAATGCGTCAATATTAGTATTATCATCATCTTGAGTATTATCAAGATCAAAAATACCATCTTCATTAAAACCAATAAAAGTACCATTAATTTCAGCGAAAGAATTAAAGTTATAATTAATATACTGACTAATTGCCAGGTTCTTTAAATTCATCGCAAGAGTTAAATAATCCATTTTTAATACCTACTATGTCTTAATATTTCATCAGTAAATCTTCCTACCACTCTACCTCTACCATAACAAATAATTACTGGAAAAATAATATTTCCATTTGCGACAATCGCTACTTGTCCTGTACTTTCTAATTCAATTAATTCCAAAAATATAGCAACATTTCCAAGTGGTCCAAGAAAGGCAGTAGCATTACAATTAAATAAAGGTAGAATTTCCTGAGTTGTCCCAGTAAGTGAAACTGTCCCAGAACTATTACATGCTATCAAAGGTAGAAAATCATTATAATTTCCAGATATTCCAAGCAATCCAGTAGAAGAACAATCTAAAAAAGGAAAAGTTATTGCTCCAGTAGCTCCACCATAAGCAGAGATTGTCATTATTTTTAATTGTACATTTGTATTACCAGCAACTGCAAGTGTAATAACCTCAAAAGAGGGAATAGTATTAGTTACCGCACTATTACCATTGTAAACAAAAATGGATTTTATAATAAAACCTGTCACAGCTACTGCGGCAGTACTTATAAGTATATCTTTTCCTGTATCAGGAACACCAAAACTAACAAACTGACCATCAGTAAGATAAATTAATTTTCCCGTTAATGATAATCCTTCAGTAGTAAGTATTCCATCAGAAAGTAAAGTATTATAACCAAATTTTAAGTTGGGACAAACTACGGAAAAAGTAACACCAGCAGTTTCTATGAGATGTTCAATATAAAATTCTGGTGTCTCTAAGACCAAAAAATCTTTACATGCCAATAGTAACTCACCAAAATGAAAGTATGGAGCAATTGTAAATAACTCAACATTAGTTAAGAATGCCACTTCTCTGAAAATCTCTTTACCAGCAAAACAATTATATTGAGCAATACCAGAAAAAACTAACTCTTCAAGATAAATAACCTCCAAACCTTCTGGAGCAATCTTGCTACTCTTACAACTATAATAATTATAAAAAGGAACTATCTTTTTTGAGCTAATAATTTCAGGAAAATCTAAAGTATCTAATATTATTGCATCATAAGTAGTCATATTCTAATATTTCTTATTATTACATTTTTAATTAAATTAGCAACTTTATAAAGATTAAAAATAAAATGATACCTTACTGAAATCAATTTCTCAAATTGCTTTACTGGAATCATTTTACATTTATACACAGTATAAAATGGAACTATTTTATTACTCATTATTACATCCGGAAAAGAAGTAAATGCTAATACTCTTGCATCATAAGTAGCCATTACAATACCTCTCTGTCCTCTTTTATAGCAATACCATCTTCAAGATACCGATAAACAGCATCACAAATTCTATAAGTACTCGTTCCATCTGGATTATTATCCCAGGTTTCAACGGTAAGAGTATCAGTAGTATTACTATTAACTTTCCGTACTGCTCCAGATGCAGTACCATCTACAATAAGTATCATCTTATTTTGCCATTCATTTGTAGTCCAACTCTTTGATGTATCTACCAAAGTTGTATTTGTTACACTGGTAGGTGTTCCTTGTTCTGGCTGATTGCCAGTTTGTACTGCAAACATATCATGCATTGTTACAGTATTACTCATTCTAATCAAGCCATTTAAATCCAGCCAGCCTAAAACACCTTGAAAACTATAACTTCTTACCAACATAGGTACTAAGCCATATTGCCCTGTTCCAGCATCAGGATCAAGATAATTACTTGATATTGCAGAAACTCCAAGTGCATAATCTGTACTAATACCATCCTCATCTCCAACATGATCAAATCTACAAAGTTCTGAAAGATTTGTAATTAGCGAACTATTACTACTTATCATTGCAGGACAAGGATTGACACCAATAAAAGCTCCAGAAGCATAATCCCTTGGCAACGAATCAACAGCAATATGAGTACCATCTACTATTGATTGTACAGTTAATTGGTCTCTTCCTTCATTATTTATCCCAACAATTTGAAATTTCTGTCCCTTATTAAAACCAGAAGAGTCCACTACTGGCAATGATATACCAGCACCAGTATTTGCCAGTGCTGTAGTTGTTGTAATAGTATCATAAAAGAGTTTATCCAAAAAACCGACAAATTGTTGATTATTAGTTGTAAACCCACCAATAGCAACAAAATCAGCATTACCTACCATAAACATTTTTGTACTGATCTCCCATTCTACATTATCATAACTGCTACTCGCATAAGCCTTTGTAGTACCCACATGAGTAGAATTATTCCAATAAAGCCAAAGAATAAAAGTAATCTCAGCAGTATCTCTTACAAGCTCTAAGTAAATATAAGGATGATCACCAGCACTACCATTTGTCTTATATACTTCACTATTAGCATCTAAAGTATCATGGCTTGTCCAGCCAGCAGCAATCATAAATGCTTGAATATCTGTCCACCAATCATCAGAAGTATCGTAAGTTTTGTGTAAAGCTATATCAGCCATTTTCTTCTCCTTTTCGATTAAACATTCTGTAATGTAACAGTAATTCTAACCTTCAAAGTATCACCATTTTCAACTGGTAAACCCGCAGTAAACTTTGCCGCTCCATACATAACTTCACCAGAAGCAGCTACATCGGCCTTAGTATTAATGCTTACTAATGCTGCCCCATAAATTGTAGTTGTGGAAACGATACTAAAAGCCGCTGTACTACTATTTGCAATACTTCCATTCGCTGCAGCATCATCTGTCCAAGTAGGTCTTGTACTTTCAGAATATTCAGCATCAGCTTCAGTAAAACCAGGTACGGCGTAAGTATCAGTAAGTAATGGTGTATAGTCATCAGTGAAAATACTTACATACCAAATTGCTTTTGATGACCCATTTCCAAGTCCAGTCTGAAGTAAATAATTAAACCCTTCCGTTGTGGTTACATTATGACAATTTCCCTCTTTAACCAGTTTTCCATCTCTCCAGAGTTCCCAATTATAAATAGATGTACCTTTAGCAGTAATATCCATACTTTTTCCTTACCTTTTATTATGTAGGGTTATTAATCTCAATATCCCAAGGTTTATTTTTATAAATTGAATTAACAATAACACTTGTGGAATTAGTCTCTGTAACATACATTAAAGTATTAGTACTTACCTTGCCAAGTACCAGAAATGTTATATTATTCGAAGAAGTAATAGTTATTTCTACCTCTTCACAAGTAATTCTCCTACCTGAAACAGCTCCAGTTTTAGGAGCACTAAAGTTAATAGTACTAATATTGCTTGAACCAACAGAATAAGCAACTGCCTGAGCATACGTTGATGGAGCAGTATGACAAATCATCATAATTGTTGCATTTGTCTTAATATAATTAAGTGCAGCATCTAAGGCATCAGTAGATATATATTTCATAAGTTAACTCTTTGGTTGTGTTAATGTAAAAGTATCTATTGTTATAGGTAAAGAGACTTGGATTGCAGTGCTACTGAGAATCAATTGACTGCCAGCAGTAGATACATTCCCATCAAATCTTATGGCAACTGTGCTTTCTCCTAAAATATAAGCATTATTATAAAACCTAAACCATCCAGCAGTACCTATTGCAATACCATTTCCTGACCAAGTCTCTGCAACAGCCTTAGAAAGTTCACCATCAACAGCAGCGTCAAACTCTAAACCGTTGCCAGGAGCACCGCCTACAAAAGCACCAGAACTTTCTGTAATAGAGACAAGCTTAACACCTGTTTCAGTAGCATCAGCATTTGAAGGTTGACTGCCGCTATAAATATCCAATACTCCATCTTTGAGTAATTCTCTTAAAGAATTATCATCAGTACCATCACCCATCAGTTCTGTTACTAAACCAGTACTTAATCTTAATGCCATCTTTCCTCCTATGGTTGTAATGTCACAATATATTTTCTATTTTTAAAAATTCCTGCTCCAAAAGCAACTCCTGGATAAGTTACTTTATCTTCAGAAAGATTTACAAAATTTCCACTTTTAAAACCTGCTGCAAGTCCTTTCCCAGTGGCCATTAATACAGCCTTTCCACCTTCTTCAGCCTCTCCAATTTGAGACATCATAACAGTAATGTCAGATCCTTCCACTGCAGGATAGTCAGCTACTACTACTCTTTCAAATTCATTAACTGAATTACCTCTATAAAATACAATTTCTTTTTCGTTTGAGATATAGATACCATCCATTACCGGAGCAAACATTCTAATAGTAGAACTTTCTATGATTACATTTCTTGCAAGATCAAAATGATTTCTGGAATTTGCTTCACTAAAATAAATAATCTTATCTGTGATAATGTAAATCCTACCTTTATAAAATCCCAACATATCTCCAACTACTGGACCAGATAAAATTCTTGTCTCAACAGTATTATAAGAGGTAGCTATCCAAGGATAGGACACTCTATCATTGACTCTACCAGTTTCTACTCCATTACAATAATAAACATCTTCTCCAATCTTAACATATTTCATCCTTCTTCCGATTGTTACCTGCCTAATAGCATTAGTACTATAATTTGCTTCCAAAACAGTTAAGGCATCACCAATTACACAAAGAGCATAATTATTACAAGAAAAACCACTATGATAATTTCCAATGATTTTTCTTTCAAAACCTTTTCTTCTTGAAATTCTACCAGTATCATCAATATCTATATTTTTACTGGCAGCTAAGTCTTGAACTCCAGTTTCAGGATTAAAGTTGATTCTTGCAGGATCAGTTTCAATATTTAAACCTTTTGTACCTTTAAATAATAGCATAATTATCTTTTTAGTGTTTTATAACTAATTTGGAATAAATTAAAATAAGTTAAAATTTCTATCTTCATAAGGAATAAAAAGTTCAAGTATTCGAGCAGCATTAAAAAATAAAGTCATATATTTTTCAGTATTTGTTTTAGCTTCATCAATACCATCTTCAATTAATTCAAAAATTTTCCAACAGACATGATTAACTAATAATCCACGATGCAAATGACTTGGAATCCCATCTGGAAGGTCAGCATCAACGGTCATAGCGACTGGAAATCTATAATAATGAATCGTAATCTCGGCAGAAGAAGTAGGGATTCCTTGATAATAAAAATTCTTACCAGTCTCGCAACATTCAACTATTGCACCAGATTTATCAAGTAACGGATATACTTCAACAAAAGAGATGAAAGATTCAGCGATGTCAATTTCATTTCCTTCAGATGAAGCAACAAATTGTAGAGTACGTTGAAAATTGTCAGGCATTGCGACATGAGCAGCATCAACCAAGGTTTCAATTGTCCCAATAGTTAACAATTCTGGTAAAGGAGGAGTTAACCAAGAGCCTAAAGTAGATTGAACTCCACCAGAGACTTCAGATTGTGCTTCATTTAAACGAGCTATGATATCACTCTCTGTAAAAGAACTATCTTGGATGACTCTTTCTACAGCAGCAACTAACTCTGATAAAATCATTATAAATCATCTCCAGTAATTGGGGTAGTGATAAAATAACCTTCTTCAGGATCTATTGGAGTAACATCTGATTCCAAAGTTTCATCATCAACAGAGATAATAAAATTTAACGGCTCTTCTTTCCTCAATACTGGAACAGATTGTTTTTCTCCAAGTGGTTTAGGAGGAGTAAATTGTTCGTGTTTGGGTTCCCAGCAAGTATCTGCACAGACAAACCAACCATCCCAAGTCATTCGACAATCAGATGCCAATCTTGCAAAACCACATCTATCACAAATGACTTTATAATCACCAGGTTTATAAGACATAATAAATCCTATTAAAATTTTTATTAAACAACACCACCTCTTTTTTTTGTCTTAATAGCATGATCAAGAAATTCCACTTGTGATATCATAAGTTTATCTACTTCATTTATTAAGAGGCAAACCTTTTTATATTTTTCTTTTGAATCTAAGCATGTTATATTATCCGGATTTGACCATGTTTTTGCAACCTCTTCAATAAACACATCAAAAACAATTTCATTAATTTTTGTTAATAAACGATCATATTTTTGTTTATAATTTAAAGTCATGCCAATTTATTTTCCATGCCAATTTATTTTCCAAGATTTTCTGCCATAATAGCCAGATCATCTCCATCTACATCGCCATCATTATTTAAATCGCCAGGAGTTATGACTTCTGCACCAGTTACGCATCCAGGCGCAGTGATATCTACAAAAACCTCAAGAACATCAGACTTTACACCAAAATTTTTAGTTTTATCAAATGCTCGAAACATAAAAAACCAAGTACCAGGTTCATAACACCAAAAACTTGTTGTTGTATATTCTGGAGCAACAATTTTACAAGCTTTGTCCATGCCAGTCAAGTCTTTCCATATAGCCTCATCATCTGTTCGGCTTTTATAGATGGCATATCCGCCCAGGTCTGTACAAGGTTTTCCATCTGAATTTTCTGTCACCGCATCCCATTTGAACGACAACCAAGTGGTTGTTCTTACGGGATCGGCTAAAGCAACGCTTGATATGAGCAACACGAGACATGCAAAAATAATAATTTTTTTCATAATCTTTTAATCCTTTAAATATCTTCCCCAAATTTTATATTGACTTTGTCCCTTCAACCATTCATTCACATCTGAAGGTGCAGGGTGTTTTAAGTTATAAGTAGAATCAACTCTTTTTAGGTATCCACCATAATCGCTACAAATCTTGGTCATTGGATTTTGAATTCCTGTTAATCCAACAAGTTGTCCAATTATTGCAAGCCAATCGTAACGAGTTCTAAACTTTGGCTTTTCTAAATCAGTCTTGATATTTGTAAATAATTCTGCTTTGTCGAATACAGTCCAATCAGGATTATACCAAAATTTTAACCTGTGATGATCTAAAAATTTTTCAGCCTTATCTAAGCTGAAAAACATCCCTTGACTTGCGAACCAGCCTGGCCTGTAATACCACATTAAATGATTGTAATGACTCTTTTTTCTAATGTTAATTAAACTCGAAACTATATCCCGGTAATTATAACTTAACACTAACATTGGCAATTGGTTAATATCAACATCCAGGATTTCATCTTTTGTTAAAATTTTCATGATTATCCGATCTTTTATAATTATTCTTTTCCTTTTAGATAACCCAAGATACCACTAACGACACTGGAGGTTATTGTGATCATCACCGCCTGATTTTTTTCATTCATCCAAAAAGCTACAATTAAAGAAACTATGGCAAGAATAAAAAGTCCTATAATACATAATTGCTGATCTGTGATTTTCATCTTACAAACCTCCAACCATTGAAGCTGGAACTTTAATATCAGTTGAGACAGGAATATTTTTATCTACAGGTGCATTCACACCTGTTTCGTTCTTATTCCCATTTACCAAGCTCACATTATATGTACAACCAGATAGGAAAAGACATACAAGGATAATAATTCTCTTCATGATATTACCATTCCTTCAAGGTCTTTAGAATCTAAATTCAATATCTCAAATTCCTTAGTATCTAAATTCAATATCTTAATTTCTTTCAAAGCCTCTACCCTGGTTTTAAATTCTACACATTTCTCAAGAGTATAAGTTATCCCCTTGCCTTCTATGAGATCAATGACTTTTTTGCCATTATGGACTAAGCGCCAATCTTTACCGGAGATTTTCTTTTGCTTGATGATAAACTCTCTTGTTAATGGATTGTAGATTGTATCTTCTTTGGGAAATGCTGGATGCTTTTTAGCATCTGCATCTGTTTCAATTCTAAATTTCTTTTCTTTAAGCTTTATCATTTATACCTCAGGATTTAAAGTTACTGTCCAACTATATGTATTGACCAGAATATCTTTATTTACTGTTCCGGCTGATGTTGGGCCGGACATATTAATACCTGAAAAATTAACATTGCAAACTGCTGTTCTGCCAGCGGCGCCAGCGTTGACCACAAGATCAGACATGGCTTTGTCGATTTGGGCGGATAAAGAAATAGCGTTATTATTAAAATAACAAAGTATCATTTTAATTTGTGTTTGAAGACTGCCAGATATGCTCGTAAAATCATTATCACGAAAACTTATTCGTTCTGCTTTTATCCAGGGAAATATTTGTATATTACCTAAATAACTATTTATATGAAAATATATTTTTGTAGCTTCAGGCCATTCTTTTGTAACAAGCTCGCCGGTTAAATGTTGATCCCTAAAATCGAAAACTGTTACGGCATCCCAGTCGCTGACAGATAAAGTATTATCGCCAATACAAGTAACATCATCAGGATTGGCTTTATTGTCTGTCGTACCATCTGCCCAAGTCCAAAGAATATCTGGCGTTCCAGCAACCTCGATGTAAGGCGATAATGTTGCACCAGTGTTGGTGAAATGGAACAGACCGTCATCTTCAACCTCTTCATATTTGTTCATATGACTGTAAATATGTTTTCTGATATGATTTCTAATATGTGATCGTATCATTATCTATCCAATCTCACAATAGCAGTTCCTGACGTAAAATCTCCTGTCTTAAAACCAATTCTATATTCAACTTTCCAAACGTGATCTTCAATAAGCTCTGCCACATTTTCAGTATATTCTTTGACATCTATCGGGTCTGTATATACCCCACCCCGATCATATCGTTTCTGAACAGTTATTGTCCCTTCCCATGTTCCAGTGATAGCAAGATCTATGTAACCAGCACCGCCCTGAGATTTTTTAGGTGTGGCTAACCAATCTGTAAAAGTATTCTGTGCAGTAAGACTCGCTGTTTGATAATCATATCCCATCTGTTACCTCGATAAGAAATTTAATGTAATAAACTTAGTTTTGAGTTATTTATCAGAACAAGAGGGAAAAGGAGAAAAAAGGAAAAAACTCCTGTTCTGATAAACAAGTTAGCTCTTTATAATTGACGTTCATTTATGAACGACAATTAAATCATTACGCTCCAGGTGAACCAAAGATTCCTCTTGGATCAGACCAACCAAAACTACCTCGAAATGTGGCTTTAAACTTAGCATTTTCAGTATCAAAATCCTGCTCAGTTCCAAAAGAATCAGCCCGACGATTCATGTATTTTAGGCCGTCAGGACAATTAGTTTTGATAAACCATGCATCATTGTCTGTAAGATAATGATTTACAGCAACACCTTTTGGAAACTTCTTAGAAGCCCGAAGAGCATTGATGGCGTTAAGATCAGTATGTGACTGTCCAATAGATTCCAAAATACGAAAAGCATCAAATTCCAAATTAGGCGGAATGATCAACTGCTGAGGCATAATCGCAATTGTAAGACCACGATCAGTTGTAAATCCAGCAATATCAATACATGCCTGTTCTAATGCATCTTCACTTAAATCAGCAGCCGTTGAAAGCTCATTACGCCACGTACCACCAGATTTATTTGGATGAGCATCAGAACATAGCTCTATATTATCAGAATTAGTTCCCATAGTATAGGCAGAGTTAAATGCTCGATTAAGTACATTAGCACCAATGATTTCTTTAGTCTGCCGGATTGAAAAAGCTAAAGCATTTGCTCGCCGTAACGCAATAGTAACAGCAATACCATCTTCATACATCTCACGAGTGATAATAAAACCCAGACCATAAGTAATATGAGTATACCGAGAAACAAAACCCTGTTCCTGAGAATCATAGGCAATTCCATTACCCTCAGTTTTTATAGCTGCAAGACCAAAACCAGTAATACCAGCTTCTTCTTCAAAAGCCCGAGTAGAGTTTACTTTTTCAAAAATATCCAAATACTCAATTGGATATTCTTTATACTTTTGCCCAAACCAAGTTTTTACACCTGGGACGAGATCTTTTGCAAAATTACTTGTTGAGATAATGCCCATCAAGACACCTCCTTAATTGATACGATAATTAAACACCAGTGGCCAAGAGCATTTCGTGTTCACGAATGAGTACTTCCCATTTACAATTGTTACCAAGCTCATTATCTGGCCGATTAACTGCACGAAGAATTTTACATTGTGCAACAGTAGCAACAACACCGCTGGAATCAAGTTCCATTGCACTCTTGCCGGTCGTAGTAGATCCAGTAGGGACTGTCACATCAACAGATAGTCCTACAGATTCTGCGGCAATAGCACCACCAACACTATCTTCTTGCACTTCAAAAATTACATCCGGGTCATCCACAACCAGGCAATACATTGCTGTAGCGGCGGGACAATATTTCATATTTAAGTTATCTGGATTTACCATAATATATGGATCGAGACCAAAGCCGATAATAACACCACGAATAGCGTTACCAGCAGCGATTTTTGTCACAGTTGGATACATTCCAGTAGCATCTGCTGCACCACCACTTTTAACAGCATCACCAATAAAGAGTGTTGCGGTATTCCCAACTGGAATATAATAAACATTAGGTTTCCCATTCCAGGGAGAACCATTTAAATTTTTGACTGGTTTAAATCCAGCCGGTATATCAAGATTTGACATAAGTCACCTCATTAAAATAAAAAAATTAAGAAATTTGTACTTTTCCATGAAGACCATCAACACCAGGATTTACCAAGTTTCTTCGCAACTCATTTTCAACACTTGTAATTTTATCCTGTGCATTTTTATTGTCTTCTTCGTAATATTTCTCAGGAATTTCCATAAGAACTTTTCGCTGACCATCTCCTTGAGCACTTACACTGTTTCCGAGTTGTTTTGGTTTTCCAGCCTGAGGATCACCAACCATAATATCTTCCTTAACAACTGCATATCCAGCGTTTATAAATTGTTGGAGTCTATCACCTTTATCATTAACAAATCGGCGCACGAAACCAGCTTTTTTCGGTGCAGTTAAGATATTTCGTGTTCCTAAAGGTATTCTTTTTCTCGATTGATCTTTGTTAACTTTTGTAAGATCAACCTTCTCTTTATTATCTGCCAACTTTTCTTTATTATCTGGCATTTTTAACCTTCCCCCTGCATCTTTAGAATATCCTTGATATATTGTTCTTCAGTCATTACTCCAAGTTTTGTAAATTGATTCATAATAGTAGTCTGTTCTGGAGTAAGATCGGCCTTAGTAAAGGTTGATGCAACTTTATTATTCTTTGCTGCTTCAACTGGACTTTTCGGTCCAATAGGTTTAACATTATTTGATTGAAGATTTTCTCCGTCTTTTGATTGATCAGATTGTTTGGATTGCTTAGATTCTTTATCTTCAAAATTTTCAGGAAAGATTTCCATTACTTTTTGCCTAACTACTTTATATATCTTATCTGCGGGAGCACCTTTATATTGATCTGCTACAGTTTCAGCATATGTAGCCATTTCAGAATCAGTTAAATACCATTGGTTATCTTTCACCCATTCATCAAATACTGGATTTGACGAAGATGTATTTTTTGGTTCTGGCAGATTTAAATCTTTTTGAAGATCATCAATTTGTTTATCAAGTTCATCAACTTTAGGGACATCGGCAACTTCAACAGCAGCACGTTTTTGTTTTTTAAGAGAGTCTAATTCAGTCTGCATACGTGTTATTTCAGTTTGATAAACTCTTTTGTTATGCTCTTTTAAATCATTAATAGAATTTTTTACATCAGACAATTGAGTCTTGAGATCTGTATTATGCCCTTTCATTGTATCTTGAATTTCACGGGATTTTAAAATATAAGTAGCTGCATCAATAGATTCTTTACCCTTATAATTGGCATTCCAACCAATTTGAGTTGCTAAATCTTCAATAGTTACTTCAGGCACATCATCAGACTTATTATCAGTATTTTCATCACCAGTACTAACTTCAGTCTTATTATCAATTGTTTCTTCATTAGGACTATTCAAATCTTCTGAATCTTCTGGATCTTCTGAATCTTCAATTGGTTTTGTTTCAGCTAATATATCTTCAATAAATTCCTCTGGCATAATAACTCCTTTAATCCAATAATATTGCTAAAACATCATTATCATTAATTAAAACATAATCAACATCATCATTGCCTTTCATGACAACACCAGCATAACGAGCATAACTTACTCGTTCACTAACCATAGCCCATGGCTCACCATTGTCAAGATCTTTCCAGGCAGAAGTTCCAATAGATATAACTCTTCCAGAAGTCGCTGCTGCTTGTTCTTTGTCACGAACTGTCACTGGAACAAAAATTCCACCAGAAGTTTTTTCCTTAACCTTGTCTGGTAATACTAGGATATGACCACCAGTTGGGATTATGCCTGATTTATTAACTTTTTTCATAAATTACCTTCCTTATTCTAATGTAGATTCTTCATCCTCGTAAGTAATGTTCAATAATTGATTAAGTCCTTCTATTTGGCCAATTGCTTTATTTGTTAAGCCATGCGTGATATCTGCAGATTGTCCGATTGTTAATCCTTCCGATATGTTATGTTGCAATATCTGTTTAGCTTTTTTAATTTCTTTATAAATCTCAATTGTTACTATGTGCGTTTTCCATTCTTCAAAAGATTCTTTTGAAAGCATGACTGAAAACCTCCTTTAATGCGTAAATAAATAAACCCTTTTTTGTAAGATTTGATTATAACTTAACATATCAGATAATTGATGATATAATAATTGCCAGTTATCAATATCAATATCAGCATTTTGTAAATCAAAAAACATAAGAAAAGTAGTTAATTTAATAATCTTTTCACCAAGTTCTTTTTGCTCCTGAATAACTCTTTCTTGATATTCTTTCATTTTCGTCCTAATTGTCATCTTTATCCTATTCTATAATCATCCAATCTTCAGCTAACATATCACTTTGAGTTGCAAACCATCCTGATTGTTATTTTTCATATTCTCTTTTTATAGTACTTTCTGTTACCCCTTCTGGAGCTTTTCCAATTGATTGCTGACTCCTACCTAATTCAATTTGATTTACTACTTGTGCCTCACTAATATCAACTTTTCTTTCATCATTGACAATTCCAGCCAATGTTTTTTCATGTCCTTGATATTCACTTTCAATCTTGGCATAATTAAGAGCAGTTTCTGATTTCAACTTTTCGATCTTTGCATATAATTCATCTAAATCACCTTGCATCTTTTGCTCTTGTATTTGTTCTATTGGATCTGGTTGTTCTGATTGTTCATCTGGAATAATCTTTTCTATATCATTAATATCCATTGCGAGTAAATAACGTCGATTGATTTCTTGGTCATTTAATCCTTGACCTCGCAACTCTAACATAGCTTTTGCTTTCATTAGTCGTTGCAACATAGTAGTATTATTCGGGTCAGATACAGGAATAATATCAAAATCATTTGTAGCAAAATCAGCTTGAATATTTGCAGCTTCATCATCTAATACAGTACTATAAGTCATCTGGTCAAGATATAAAGCATTTAAACGACGCAACTTATTGAATTCTTTATATTGAGCACGATAAATTCTCTTATGAATAGCTGAATAGACTTGAAGCCCTTGTTCGATTAATGCAAGCACACTTTCAGCCGGAACATTTGCTCCAGGTGAATTACCTGCAAGGATTTCTGTCATGCCAGCAAGTTCTTTTCCAGCAGTGATTAAGAGATTTAATAATTGAAACAATACAGTCGAAGGTTCACGCACTGGCATTGGAAANACATTCTTTTTNAGATCTTCACCAGTAACTTCAACATGTTTCCATTCGCCTGACTTAACCTGAATTGATTTGCCTCTACCGAGTTTTAACCCCCTACCGAGGAAGCCACTTTGCCGATTAGANAATGTNCCAGCNTCTAAGAGTTGATTAATTAAAGTGTTTATAGCAGTATTAGTACTCATCAATAAGGAACCAAAACCCATTCCATAAAATCCACCATCGATTGATGGCATAAAGATATAACGAGTAAAATAATGCTCAGGGACTATTTTGATTATTTCATCTTTTTCATTGCGAATAATTCCATCAGTTGCATATCTTGGAGCGATTCTGACTAATTTCTGAGATTCTTCATGAACAGTTACGATATATGGTTCTTGATAACCATCCCCGTCGAAGTCATACCAACGATGTTGTTCGAGAAATAAATGTGGTGTTTCTTCGTCAGTATTGCTTGTCTCATCAGATGTGGCCTCACCAAGTTCAGCAATATCAAATTCGGAAAAAACTCCTGCATTGATACGTTCTATGATTTCATTATGATAAAGATATATACGATGTGTAATTCTTGGTGCTCTTTCAAGAGATTCAGTAAAATAATTTACAATCAAATCATCAGCGAATACCATTTCGGATACGTTATGTCTTTCAATGCTGTTGAAATAACTTTTTTTAAAAGCACAACCAATTGCAGGGAGAGTAAAGAGTAATTGATCTACTCCTTCTTCCCAATCCTGCATTTCATTCAGTACCTGGAATGACATAAAATCACAGATACGTTTAGCCCGATCGAATTTAAGATTATCTGGATCTTTGCCAATCACCTTACCTTTGACAACATTAGTACCTTTAATCATTTCTGGATATGCTCTGGCAGCGAATTGAAGACAGGCATTGATGATTAAAGGATATTTAACATTAGCAACAACTTCCCCAGCATAGGTTTTTTTCTTTACAAGAAGTTTTGCAAGATCGATAATCTGCTTGTTGAGCTCTTCCCATTCTTTACGGCTATCTAAATCAAGTTTATATCCCTCGATGACTTTAGTTGTCAAATCTGAGAGGATTTTCTCAGGTTGTTTTGGAGCAATGTTGGTAATTAGAACCATTGCTTCAGCACGCAGGACTTCTTTTTCAATTACTTGGAGAAATTCATCAGATTGATCAGTTTCAGATATGATATCATCAATTGGTTCTTCTGATGCCCAGATTGGCTTATTTCTATCCGTAGTAGGGTCAGTTAATATTTCTTCATTTATATCCATTGGATCTATTGGCATTTATTATCCTAATTAATATCCAGTGATTAAATTAACATCTAATTGATTATAGNTTTCAGATTCTTCCCAAGCTTCAAATTCCCAATAAGGNTTAGCAATTGCTCTNTCTAAACCAGACATNACTAAATACCTGGTGTCGTCCATTANATGATCATTTTCTTTTACAATCTTGCCATTCTCATCTCGCCTATACAATCTAAATTCTGCAAACCAATTAACCAGCGAAGCAAATACTTTTAGTTTATTTGTACTTAACATTTGCCAAGTTTTATATAAACCAGATTCTACTGATTTATTAGCATTTGATATATCAAGTCCACAAGCAATATAAAGCTCAAAAAGTTGTTTACCATCATCCTGAGAGCGTCCATGAGCTGCTGAATCAATTACACCTGGAATCCATACACCACGAGCCTTAATACCTTCAGAGTGAATAATTGGCTCAGCTTGACCTTGGTAATACTCAGAATAAAGATAAGTGATTTGTGATGTCGGATCAGTTGCACCCCATAAACAAGCAGTCTTTTTCCAACCTACATCAAGAGCATAACAACGAAGCCAATGATCAGGAATGGCAAAATCATTTACTGTAATATTACTTTCTAATATCGGAAATATTGCACCTGACCCCAGTTGAGGGATACCTTTTGAACGAGCTTCCCGTTGATAGGGAGGAAGTGCATCATAGAGTTTTGCCTTCTGCGCTGCTGTGAGATGTGGAGCATCATCCCATGTAGCCATGATTAACATTTTACTACCAGATTGATTTTCCTTAATCTGGCCACCAGGCAAAAACTGTAAAACTGTCTCAGTTAATCCTTCAAGTGGTGTGAATGTAAGCATGATTAAACCATTTGTAGTCATGGTTCGAGTTACACATTCAGTATAGATTGCCAATGGACATTCTTCATCCAACCAGATGAGATCTTGCTCAGTTCCTTCAAATGATTTACGCCCTTCAGCATATGATTTTATTTTAATTCTTGATAATCCACCAGATATATGTTTAACCAAAATAGTATCAACTGCATTAGGTGTGCCGCCTGCTTTAGGAGTA
>JGI24023J19991_10000933_pt1 | contig 22899 bp, 19 predicted proteins | sample Cruoilmetagenom1_FD_19991 | JGI IMG/M metagenome (IMG submission 19991) | reverse complement strand
AGAATTATCATTAACCTCTTCTTAATTTAAATCTAACATAGGATTAACAAACAGGGAATATCATCTTATCCATACCCTATCAACTCCGTGCTCTTAAAGGAGTGAGTCCTAAAAGGCTCTCCCCTTTTTTATTGATTTAAATATGAATCAGAATATTTTATTCAGAGAGAGATCTACTTAGGATTGGCTCTTTTATAATCACTTATAAAACTATCAATCATAGGTCCAATAGATGCCTGAACATTGGTTGATAAATCCTCAGGCAGTGACCCACCCGTAGTTAGAACAGTCCAAGTTGGCGATACCGCTGTGAGACCTTGATTTCTTTCAAGAAGTACAATTTGAGTGAGATCCATAGTTGCTGTGAATATATATATTGGGCCGGGTTGCTTTATTGAATTAATATTAAGCACTAGTTTGGGTTGACCGCTAATGGATCTTAATTCCGGATCTGTTAAAACTTTAACTCCGGATTTTTTTAATTTTTGGGTAATTAACTTTAACAGCTTATCCTTATTAAGTCCGTCCGCTTCTGCATCGGCATCTACATCTTCAACACTAACACCTATCCCCTTTAGACCTTTTAAGGTATTAATTCCCGCTTGATCGCTTTGAGAGAATGAAGAAGTAGAAATCATTAAAACCGAAATAAAAAGCGCTAATACCATAATAATCGCGTATCTAAACATGTTAAGCACCTCCAAAACAGAAAAAATTTGTTCTATTTTATAAAACAGTTTCTCAGCTTATCTGACTTTTGTGAAGATTATATTAAGACGTTAAAACTCTCTTAGAGATGAGAACTATAGTTGCAAAACGGGAAGTGTGACAAACCTAAGTAGATATTAGTAGTCTTTATCTCTTTGAAGAGCAGGATTAGGNATGAGTGGCCCAATTGTGGATTCGAGGCTCTTTTTTCCACCACTATGAAAAATTGATAGAAAGCCTGTATATAAAAATCCAAATTGGATAATAAGTAAAAAGGGAATCCATCCATAATAGCCTTTATAAATTGCATAAAGTGTTTGGACAAGAAACAGGATACCAAGAGCAATTTCAATTATCGCAGTTATTTCCTTTGATGAGACATAGCTTTGTCTAGTCCGCCAGTTGTCATTTTTGGAAGTTACAGCAAATTTTGGAGTACGTCTAAACTCTGATTTTTTGCCTAAAAATGCCTCTATTACTGCTTTGCTATTATTAATGGCAATTCCAGCGCCAACTGAAATCGCGACTGGTACATATTTAAGATAGCCAAGCCAGTTCTTTCCGTATCTTTCTTTGACAGTATAAGCATAAAAAAATGCAAAACTCAGAGTGCCCGCTGAAATTGCAAAGAGATTAAACAGAACTATTTTATGCCAGGCTATGGATTGCCAGAAGAAGCCCATTGGAAACATTAGTAGTAAGAGCGCCAGCAATAATAGGTATGAAATATTGCCAAAAAGGTGAAAAAAGGCCTCAGATTTGACTTTAAAAGGCAAATCTTTTCTCTTAAAAATTTGTGGGAGGATCTTAAATGCGGTTTGCACTCCACCCTTAGCCCAGCGGTGTTGTTGTGATTTGAATGCATTCATATCAACAGGGAGCTCAGCATCTGCAGTAGTATCTCTTAAATAAACGAGCTTCCATCCAGCTAACTGCGCTCTATAGCTGAGATCCAGATCTTCAGTAAGAGTATCGTGCTGCCATCCACCTGAGGACTCAATACATTTTTTTCTAATCACTCCAGCTGTACCATTAAAATTAAAGAACATGCCATTATTAAAGCGCGATGTCTGCTCAATCATAAAATGTCCATCTAGTAGAATTGACTGGCATTTTGTTAAAGTAGAGTAGTCCTGATTTACATGACCCCACCTAACTTGCACCATACCAATCTCGGAATCCGCGAAGAAATCTACCGTCTTCTTGAGAAAATCTTTCGGTGGCATAAAATCGGCGTCAAAAATGGCAACCAATTCCCCTTTTGCTGACTTAAGACCTTCTCTTAAAGCCCCGGCTTTATAACCCTCTCGGTCTTTTCTGTGAAGGCAAGAAATATTAAAGCCCTTTTCTCTAAAGTCATTAACACAACTACGCGCAATTTCAGTTGTTTTATCTGTTGAATCATCAAGCACCTGAATTTCGAGCAACTCTCTAGGATAGTCAATTTTGCAAACACTAGAGATGAGTCTTTCAACTACATACATCTCATTATAAACAGGCAGCTGCACAGTCACTATAGGAAGATTTGCAAATTTGCACTTCGGCATAGGAATTTTATTTTTATTTTTGCTGTATAGATAAGACAAGTAATATCTATGGATACCAAAAGTACAGAGTAGCAAGAGGGAGAAAACATAAATAACCGTTGTAATAATTTTAGAAATTAATATAAAGTATTCCAATTCGTTTTCCTGTAGTTGCTTACAAAAGATTAAAACTGGGTATCCTTTAACCTTTCTACAGCCTGGATTATTCTTTCAGTGCTAAAAGTTGTTGAAACTCTAACGTACCCTTCCCCATATTCACCAAAACCGTTTCCAGGAGTAACAACTATTCCTGATTCGGATAGAAGTCTTGATGAAAATTCTTTGGAAGTAAGTCCGGCAGGAACATCAAACCATACGTAAAAAGTCGCTTTAGGCGGATAATACTTTAGACCTACTTCATCAAGCCCTTTGCAAAATATATCACGTCTTTCCTGAAAAATTTTAATCCTGTCTTGAAGGCCTTGTTTATAATTTTGAAGCGCTACTATTCCTGCATATTGGATAGCTTGAAACGCACCTGAATCTATATTGGTTTTGATTTTCCCAATACCTGAAATTGCTTTTTCATTGCCGACTGCAAAAGCAATCCTCCAACCTGTCATGTTGAAGGTTTTGGATAGAGAATGAAACTCAATTCCTACATCCTTAGCGCCTTCTGTTTGCAAAAAGCTGAGAGGACTGTATCCATCGTATGCTATCTCAGTATAGGCTGCATCATGGCAAACAAGAATATTGTTCTTAGCAGCAAAATCAACTAAATCTTTAAAAAATCCTTCGTCTGCGACAGCAGTAGTAGGATTATTTGGATAGTTTAAAAATAAGAGCTGGGCTCGTTTTTTAATATCATCAGGGATTGCATTTAGGTCTGGCAAGAATTCATTATCTTTATAAAGGGGTACAGCATAAGGAGTTCCGCCTGCAAAACTAATAGAGGTTGGGTATACCGGATACCCAGGATCGGTATATAAACCTACGTCTCCCGGATCTATAAATGCCATAGGCGCATGTGCAATGCCTTCTTTTGAACCTATTAAAGCAACTACCTCTGTATCAGGATCAATATCAACATTGAATCGTTCTTTATACCAGTCAGCAACAGCAACTCTAAAGGTCCGCATCCCTTGATATGATGGATATCTATGATTTGCCGGATCATCTGCCCCAACTTTTAGAGCGTCAATAATGAAATCTGGAGTTGGGATATCAGGATCACCTACTCCTAAATCTATTACATCAATGCCTTTGTCTATTAGTTCGTTTTTTTTAGCATCTATTTCAGCAAACAAGTATGGCGGTAGCTCAGCAATTCGATTAGCCCATTTAACATCCATTGTTATATCTCCTTAGTTGTACTTTTGGAAGTTTGTATGATAACTAACTCACCCAATGAGAGCAAGATATAGCGCCTATGCACACTATATCTAAATTTTATAACATATAACTATGTTCAAACCTACTAATTCTTCCCATATCCCTTATCTAAATCTTTACATATGCAGAGCTAATTTTTTCATACGCTGTTTGAGATAATTCTTTTCGTGTCATCTTAGGATTTACTTCTATTTCTTCAAGAGCTTCTAAATCAACTTCAATATCCTTTATTTTTAATAATCTGAAAAAATGCTCAAAAAAATTAATGTCCTCGTAATAGAAAATTAAATTCTTATTCCCTTTGTCTACAGACTCTCCGTTGATTTTCTTGTAATTTATGCAAAGCGGAAGCACATATGTGCCTGTATTTATTGCGGATTTTAAGAATGGGGCTTTAAAAGGAGTTACTTCTTCTCCACTAGACGTCGTTCCTTCGGGAAAGAGCACGATATTTAAACCCATATCTAACACTCTGGAAATGCTGTTCATATCATCTAACAATCTAGAGCGATCCCTTCTTTCTACAAAAACTCCACCGCCATACTTGGTAACCACTCCAAGGGGAAACTCTTCCTCAAGCTCTAAATTTGCAACAAAAACAGATGGAAGAACAGAATAAATAACAAAAATATCAAGATAAGAAAGGTGATTACATACAATCATAAAGTTCTGATCCGCTTTAATATATCCATCCAGGTTTTTCAGATTAATTTTAACTCCCAATAACATGAGACATATTTTCCCAGAAAAAGATGCAATTCGAGAAAAAGAAATCAGTTTTTTCTTTCTATCCCTAACAATTAGATCGGTCAAGAAAGAAATTGAGAGAAAGGTGACAATAATAAGGAAGAAAATTAAGATTTTGATGGGCTGTCTTATTAAATTCATAGTTCCTCTGATGCAAAATCTACTGCCGAAAATCTGATAGATTATATAAGTCTGATATAATTTACTCAAGTTATGCTCAAATAAACATATCAATCCTCAATATGAAAAATCTAACCNAAAGAATCAAATCAATAATTAGGGACAAAGGTCCCATAACATTTGCAGAATTTATGGAACTTGCGCTCTATGACCCANGTTACGGGTACTATTCATCCGGCAATGTGAATATAGGAAAAGAAGGTGATTTTTATACAAGCCCCCATGTTCATAAAGCTTTTGGGAGTGCAATCTGCAACTTCATAATAAAATCTTTTGATTTAATGAATGAAGATAATTTATCTATTATTGAACTAGGAGCTGGAAAGGGGATACTTGCGCTAGATATCCTAAATCATCTCAAAACTAATAATCCAAAACAATATGCCCGAACTACTTACTATATTGTAGAACAAAGCAATTACTCTAAAAACATATCAAAACAAACTTTAAGCAACCATACAGAAAAAGTTAAACGATTAAGCTCGTTGGGTGAATTATATAAGGAAGACATTATTGGTGTTGTTATCTCAAATGAGCTCTTAGATGCGCTTCCTTTCCATAGACTAAAATTTGCCAGCGGAAAATTTAATGAAATATTCGTAACGCTTGAAGATGACGATTTAGTGGAGAAAACCGACAAACCCAGCGTGCCAGAATTAGAAAAGTACTTTAATTGGATAGATATGGATTTCAGAGAAGATCAGGAATTCGAAGTTAATCTTAGAATTGAGAAGATACTAAAAGAAATTGATAGAGTGTTACAAAAGGGATTTGTAATAACTATTGATTATGGCTATTTAAATTCTGAGCTATTCAGTGCACAGAGAATGAAAGGAACTTACAAATGCATACATAGGCATTCAATAAACGAGACTCCCTATATAAATATCGGCGAGCAGGATATAACGGCCCATGTAGACTTTAGTAATCTAATTAGAGCAGGAGGATCTTTTAACATCAATAAAGTTAAGTACACAACCCAGGGACAATTTCTTATAGACTGGGGAATACTGGATCTCATAAGTGGTGACTTGGAAGAAAATGACAAGCTAAAAAATTCTTCAGTAAAAGAGATACAGGCTATAAAAAATTTATTTCTTCCAGAACTAATGGGAGACAAATTCAAAGTCCTAATACAGGAAAAAAATCTAGAAAGAGAATTGCATGACTTCTATCCCGAACCACCCTTTAAAATAAGCTTTAAAGTTCTTTAATCAAAAATACCACGCACCGCAACTTCACCAAAAGAGGACCAACCTTTCACAAGATTGCTAATTTGAATTTCAAAACCACAAATTACTTGACAATGATAATATGACAGTCTATTATTAGGACTGACTAGTTAGTCCTAATACGAATAAAAGAGGGCATCCAAGTTGAGCACAAGCAAAGAGAAAGTAATAGATAGCGCGCAAGCGCTATTTCATTTAAACGGTTTCCAGAACACGTCCATAGACGACATTTTAGAACAAACAGGGGTAACCAAAAGCAACCTATACTATCATTTCAAATCTAAAGAAGAATTAGGACTACTCATACTCGAGAAAAGAATTGATGAATATGAAACAAAGTATCTTTCAGACACACTCGGAAATAGTTCTCTGTCTCCAGAAAAAAGACTTAAAAATTATTACAAGAAAGTCACCGCTTATCACAAAAACCTGGATTGCAAAAGCGGGTGCCCTTTTGGAAATCTGGCTTTAGAAATGAGTGATATTAATGAGAAGTTCAGACTCAGACTTTCTGAGTTTTTTTATCACTGGCAAAAGATTATAGAGTTATGCATAGACGAAGGAATCAAACTAGAAGAGTTTCGAAACGATATATCAGCAAAAAGTATTTCTCGGTTAATCATTTCTCACCTTGAGGGAGCCATCTTGATGACTAAGACGCATAGATCCATTATTCATCTGAGATCAGGCAGTAATACAATTATGAAATTAATAAAGGCAACATAAATTTTCCAAACACTATAAGGAGAGCATAAATGTCAGAATATCTATTCAAGGATAATATATCAAAAGATATGGCGCTTTTTAACGAAATTAACCCAGAGCTGCACCAGACTTGGAGAACTTATCATGACGGTTTGTTTAAAGACGGAGCGCTAAGCAAAATGGAGAAAGAGCTTATAGCTGTAGCGGGAGCCCATATCACTGGATGCCCATACAGCATAAGATCCAGAGTAAGGAGCGCAAAGAACAGCGGAGCTACTGATGAGCAAATAGTAGAGTCAATCTATGTAGCGATGCGCTTTGCCATGGGAGGCCCATTTGCATTCTCTAGTATAGCTTTTGAGGCACATGATGCTCTAGATAATGATATTCCTCTTACTGACGGTCATTTTTTCAAGAAAAATGTTCTTAAGGAAATAAACGAGTTCCATGAGTGCAGTGGAGATAATTCCACAGCTTTTAAGGAATACACAAAGAAAGTTTTTGCTGATGGAGCGCTTAAAAAGGATTTTAAACGCGGTTTAGTAGGACTTGCTTGCGCCCATATGACAAAATGCCCATATTGCATTAGGGGCTGTGTTAAAGATGCGAGGAGCGCTGGATACTCCAAGGAACAGATGGCTGAAGCTATAAATGTAGCGATGGTTATGTCTGCTGCAGCATCTTATGCGCATACAAGCATAGCTATGGAAACAATTGCCAACTTAAACGAGAAAGAAGAAGCCAGGGCTTAAGGATAAGAAATTTCATCCAATTACGCACACGTGAACACTAAATGATTACGAATTTTATTCAATAATCAAGGAGGGTTAAGCACCCTCCTTTCCCGTTTAACATATACAAATCTTAAAAAACTAATCTCAGATATCTTTACAAATTAGAAACTTACTCAAAATTCTTTATAATAGTTCCTGAATTCTCATACTTGAATAAAGCGCAGATGAAAGAAACCAAACCACACAACGACGATACTATTGCAGCAATTGCTACCGCTCAAGGAGATGGTGGAATAGCTGTTATAAGAATCAGCGGCGAAAGAACCATTGATATTATAAAAGATATTTTTTCTAGAGATGGAAATAACTCTCAGCCACTTGAAATGAAATCACATTATATGTATCACGGACACATAGTAGATTTCGGTTCAACGAAAATAGTAGACGAAGTACTTTGCGTATTGATGAAATCGCCGAATTCATATACTGGGGAAGATATGGCAGAGATTCACTCTCACGGAGGGCATCTGGTCCCCAAGAAGATATTAGACCTTCTATTTAAATCAGGCGCCAGACCCGCAAACCCGGGAGAATTCACATTGAGAGCGTATTTAAATGGCAAAATGGACCTTGCACAGGCAGAAGCAGTAACAGATGTAGTAAATGCTCAAACTGAAGAAGGCTTAAAACAGGCAGAATTACAACTTGAGGGGGCTCTTTCTAAGAAGATTGGTCAATACAAAGATCGTTTAGCCGATATTTTAGCAGAAATTGAGGCTCAAGTGGACTTTCCCGAAGAAGATATTGACTCTATTGTAAAAAGGAGGCTCATTGACAACACAAATGAGCTAATAGAAAAGATAAAGATACTACTTAACACTTATGAAGAAGGAAGAATAATAAAATACGGCATAACTACTGCCATCTTAGGAAAACCAAACGTAGGCAAATCGAGCCTGCTAAACCAGCTGATAAGAAAAGATAGGGCTATTGTGAGCCCACAACCCGGCACAACGAGNGATTTCATTGAGGAAANCATAGACATAAGAGGAATAGCCCTAAAATTGACGGATACGGCCGGAATAAGAGCTACTGCAGATAAAATTGAAGGTATTGGAGTAGAATTAGCAAAGAAAAAAGCTCAGGAAGCAGAATTGATCATAGCAGTAATAGATTCTAGCAACGATCTAGACAATGACGACTTAGAGGTTTTAGGCAGGATTCAGAACTCAAGAGCAGTACTAGCTCTCAACAAAACAGATATTCATTCCAAAATAAAGGAAGAGGACCTAACTACGCATATCGACAAAAACAGTATCATAAGAACCTCTGCAAAACTTGGCACCGGAATTGAAGAACTTAAGGATAAGATTCGAGAACTGCTCATTCAAAACAAAAACCTATTTGAGAGCAATGAAATCGTATTAAGCGAATCAAGGCATAAGCTCGCTCTCGAAAGATGCACTCAAAGCCTTAACTCCTTTCTACAGGCAATTCTGGCTGACGAATCACCAGAGTTTTTAGCTTTGGATCTTAGGTTAGCGCTAGATTCCCTAGGAGAAATCACAGGAGAAGTAACTACCGAAGACATCCTAGGCAGAATTTTTAGCAAATTTTGTATAGGAAAATAGAGGAGTAAAACTGTTTCACGTGAAACATTGACAAGTGTGGATAGAATTCCACAGAATTGTTAAGAGCTTGTTAACAAACTTTATCTAACAATATCAGCCAGTTAAAGCATCTTCACGCTTTTATCCTTCAAACTTGTCCACAATTCGTCCACTTTTTCTAAATTTTGTTTAATATCAGGGGGTTGTATCAAACGGGCGTTAGAATTGTACCAAAAAATGTCCTAGGATAGCCAAAATTATTAATATTTTAGGACTAATTTATACCCATTCCAGCTGTCGCAAAAGAGTATTTTGTATTTTGAGGAATGAAGGATGCTCCGTATTAAAAGAATTTCCTTCTATTTCAGAAACAGGCATACAGCCAATTAACGAATTGGTAATAAACACAAAATCAGCGGCCCTCATATCATTTAACAAAAATTTGCTTTCTAATAGATCGACTTTATTATCTGTTATAAAATCTAGAACTAAAGCGCGGGTTGTGCCCGTAAGTAGTCCACTGTCTTCATTTGGTGTAAATAGAGTCTGGCTCTTGAACCAAAAGATATTACTTGAACTACACTCTGTAACTTCACCATTTTCATTAACAAAGAGGGATTCATCATAACCAGAGTTCAGGGCATCTCTCCTAGCCAATATGTTTTCTAAGTAATTTATCGACTTAACTCTAATTAATGGAGAATCCGAGATCCTTCTAAATGAACTAACTTTTAGCTTCACTGATTGCCGAGGGCGGACATATTCTTTAACAATTACAAGCACTTGCTGCCTGTTAGACATTTGATAATAGGCTACATCTCCATCACTTAACAAACATAGTTTTACATAAGCGTCGTCTATTTCAGATTCTGAAATTGCTTTACGAATTAGCCCTCTTAGATATCCTCTATCTGGAAATGGGATTTTTAACAAAATAGCCCCCTTTTCCATACGTTCGAAATGCTTGTCTAATAAAACGGGCAGACTTCCTTTATACCTGAAAGTCTCAAAAAGACCCTCTCCATAAAACAAAGACCTCAGCGGAAGTGGCTTTTCAGTCCTAATGCCATCGATGAATAGATAATCTTTCATAATGAATAGTTAAATGTATAATAATATGAGGATGTTAAATTGTTTTATTGTACATGTCCATAGCTTTTGTTATTGCTTGAGATTTAAGCAATGTTTCCTCAAACTCTTTCTCTGGATCAGAATCCCATACAATTCCTCCGCCTACGAAAAAGGTTGCCTTTCCGAGCTTTGTTAGTACAATTCTGATAGCCACACTAAGTATAAAGTCGCCGTTTGGATAAAATATACCTATTGTTCCGCAGTAAGGACCTCTTAAATGCGGTTCAAGCTCATCAATTACCTCCAAGGTTCTCCTTTTAGGAGCCCCGGTGACAGAACCCGGCGGGAAAACATTCTTAACTATCTGAGATGCCTTAATATTTTCATCAACCTCTGATTCAACTTCGGAGACCATTTGATGAAGAGTTGAATAAGTTTCGACCTCAAAAAGCTTATTAACTTTAACGGAGCCAGGCTTAGAAACTCTTCCCAGATCATTCCTCATCAAATCAACTATCATAAGATTTTCAGCCCTTTCCTTTTCGCTGCTTATTAATTTAGCCTTCAATATTGTATCAATCTCATCAGTTTTTCCCCTCTTTATAGTCCCCTTGATAGGATTGGTAGATAGTTTATTACCGCTTTTCCGTAAAAACAATTCCATAGAACCACTTAGGAGCTGAAAATCTCCAAAATTTAGATAACTACCAAATGGTACAGGTTGAACAGAATAGAAATTCAAAAAGTATTCTAAGGGATGCAAATTTAATTGGGCTATCATTCTTTGCGATAGATTTACCTGATATATATCCCCTTGTTTAATATAGGCTTTCCCACTTTTTACCATTTCTAAGTATTGGTATTTAGACATATTCGGACATTTATGAAGCTGAGGGTCTGAAATTTTGTCTGGAGAAAGTTCTTCTTTAATCACAGATACTTGCAAGTGAGATTCTAAATCTTGGTAGTCACCTGAGACTATGCTGCTCGGATAATACAACAAAAAGTTAACGTCAGGAAACTTATCTCCCTCTTTGTCATAAGAGGGGGAAAATCCCTCCATAGTATGCTGAGAATATTCATAACCAATGTAACCCACAGCTATATACCCTTGCCCTAGATAATCGTCTAAAACTTCTAGCGGATCAGCAGAAATCAGATTGGTGCTTCCGTCAGATTTTATTGTTACTTTGTGCCCAAGTGAAGAGAAGGAAATTTCAGGTTTTTTAAAAGCTAAATATGAAGAGGTTGCATTATTATTACTTAACCAACCATTTCCCGAATCTAAGAGCAGAGAAGAATATTTTTCAGATTCTATCATTTCGTAGAAAGCTTAACTTTATTAATAATATTTACAAGAAATAAGAAATGGTTTTAGATCTATAGTTTTCTGATTAGAAAGAGATCGAGCTATTTAAAGAAGTCACAATTACCAAGACATATTATGTCAATTAATAAGCATAATTAACGGGCTAACCTACTTTAATTATACAACTTTCAATCCTGAGGTTTGCTCTCTACTTCAACAGATTCTCTAAGAATAACTGAGATATCCTTAATCTCTATATCCTCATTACCTGCTTGTTTAGCAGCATCTTCAAACATAGTATCACAGAAATAGCAAGCGACAGCTACCGTATCTGGCTTCTTAGACTCCACCTCTTCGAACCTATTCCAGTTTACCCTTGGGGCTTCTTCCTCCATCCAGATCTTTCCACCACCAGCGCCGCAGCAGAAGCTTTTTTCACGGTTTCTGTCAAGCTCTATAAGATTTAGTCCCGGTATGGATTTCAGTACCTTACGAGGAGCATCAAATACACGGTTATAACGTCCTAAATAACAAGGATCATGATAAACAACATCTTCATTTATCTCCTTGGTAGGATTGAGTTTTCCTTTCTCCACTAAGTCACTAAGGAGTTGAGTGTGGTTTATTACTTCAAAATTACCGCCAAACTGCGGGTACTCATTCTTAATTGTATTGAAACAGTGCGGGCAATTTGCAATAACTTTTTTGACTTTAAGGTTGTTCAAATTTTCAATATTTTCAGTAGCTAACATCTGATATAGCGCTTCTTCACCTAATCTTCTAGCCGGGTCTCCAGTACATTTCTCCTTAGGGCCAAGTACAGCAAACTTAACACCTGCTTGCGTTAAAAGACTTACAACTGATTTGGCTATATTTTGCCCTCTGGGGTCATATCCACCATAACAACCCATCCAATATACAAAATCAAACTCTGTTGCGTCTTCAACACCGTTTTCTCCCAGTACATTGAGACCATCCACTTCAGAAACCCATTTTGCACGATCTGATTCACTGAATCCCCATGGATTTCCCTGGGTTTGGAGCTTCTGTAGGGTTTTACCTGCAGGACCCGTGAGCCTGCCTTCAAGCGTAAGAAAACGTCTCATTTCCATTATCTTACCCATTTGATCGATAAAGAGTGGGCATTGTTCAACACAAGCATTACAACTAGTACAAGCCCATAGTTCATCCTCTGTTACCCACTCTGGGCCAGGTATATCTTCTAGCTCTGCACCGTTGGCTGCATCTCCATTTAAATACTGAGTTCCCTCACTTGAGGCGTAATGTCTTAATTTCACTACAATTTCTCTTGGTGAAAGGGGTTTTTCCGTATGCCAGGCTGGGCAGTTATCCGTACATCTGCCGCATTCGGTGCATGTATAGGCGTCTAAAATATCCTTCCATGTAAAGTCTTCTAGTTTGCCAGCGCCAAAATGATCCATATCATCCGGCACATCTTCAAAATCTATTGGATTTAATGCGCCCCTGGGCTTTAAATTTTGGAAAAATACATTTGGTATAGCAGTAAATACATGGCTGTGTTTGGAATAAGGAAGATAATTCAAGAATCCTAATACTATAAGTATATGGAACCACCAGAAAAATTCATTTGAAAAAATTAAGCCGTTCTCACTCATTCCATTAAAAAATAGAGATGCAAATACATAGGATACTGGCTGCCATGAAGGCTCTCCAGCTCCCATAGCTATTGCAGATCCGCTTACTCCAAAGGCTGTGATCATTAGGCCAAAAATTAAACCCAACACAACTACAGCATCTAGACCATTAACTTCCCTTCTTTTAGCAATTGTTGTTCTATTAATTATTCCCATTACAATAGCAATTAAAACAAGGAGCTGAAATATGTCCAATATAAATTCATACACACTATGAGCTTCACCCGGAATGAGTCTAAAACCCGGGAAAACTCCTCCTACTAGCATCTCTATAGTTCCGATTGTAATGATTACGAAACCCCAGAAAATCATAAAATGCGCTATACCAGCAAAAGTGTAATTCTTAACGAGTCTCTTTTGGCCGAATACATATATTAATACCTTTTTAATTCTTTCAGGAATGTTATCAAATCTCATCTCGTACTTTCCAATACGAAGAACCTTTATTAGGGTATATATGTTGTAAAGGAAAAACCCGAAGGCGAATATTATTAAGATCGCCATAATAATAGGTTTCATAAAATACCTCCTAAATCAGCCAATATTCTTATTTATTATACCGGAACAACCAATATCTTAATCAATAAGCATTATATTAGTCAATATAAATAAGCCCAATTTTTGGTTGTTTTTCAACATTTCGNGCTATAAAAGAGATTCCATACTCATTATCAATGTTGAATAGGCTAAATATTTTATATTTATAACATATATACTTTTACAATCTCTCTATTGTTGTTGAATTTAACGTATTCTTATATAAAATGCAGTGGATATTATAATGCTTAAACGAATCAAACATATACTGGCTCTACCTTTTGAGGACTTTTTCTCAGGACTTGAAAGCTGTCTAGCCAGGCTCTCTTACTCGACCCTTCTCGTCCTGATAGTATCTTTTATAATCTCTTGGTGGGTTTACGTACCTATTCACGAATTAGGCCACGCTTTTGGTTGCATATTAGGCGGAGGGAGCGTAAGCAAGTTAGAAATTAGCCCAATGTATGGAGCGGCATTTCTAAAAGAGATATTCCCGTTTATATCAGTAGGCTCAGAATATGCAGGACAGCTGACTGGATTTGATACAAAAGGGAGTGACTTAATTTATCTTCTCACAGATTTCTTTCCGTTTTTACTAACTATATTTATTGGGGTGCCGCTGCTTAGATCGGCAGCGGGATCAAAACCTCTTTCAGCAGCAATAAAACTGGGTTTTGGACTACCTATAGCATTTGCGCCATTTATTTCATTTTCAGGGGATTACTATGAAATGGGGTCTATTACAGTCTCCAGTATTGCAAACTTTATTTCTTCAACTTCCCAATTCACCATATGGAGAAGTGATGATATATTTAAACTGGCTGGTGAAATATTTTTTAGCGGAAACCCATACGGGTTTGTTGATATTATAGGTGTATTCTTATCATTTGTTCTAGGCATAATTCTGATATATGGAACATACATGCTTGGTGTATTATGGAGCCATATTATATTGAATCCGAAGAATAAACCAAGCCAGTAAAGAGAGATAAACTATCTCTTCCTTTTTGGCTTTTTCTTTCTATGGGCTGATTGCTTTTGAGGAACTTTCGCTGTCTCAGCTTTTTTGACCNGCTCTCTATTTCTCATAAAGAAGAGGTAAGCCCCGATTAGAAAGGGCTCAAATCTAACGACCATATTGTCTACAAAGCCCCAGAGGAATTCCCAGAAAATCTGAGTAACACGACTTGGATCTTCATAACCATGAACTGTTAAAATCTTAGTAAGCTTCTCCCCTTCAAGACTAAAAACGAAAAGAAAATGAACAAAAACCAGAATAACCAGTACTTCCAGATATATCCATTTTGATTTGATAAAAGGGTAAAAAGTTGCCATTATAGCTAACGAAAGAGGTACATTAAACGCATAGTTTGAAGTGGGTATGTCTATTATAGTTTGAATAACTTGAGATAAACCAACATTAGCTGGAATCAAACCTACAGAAATAACATCTTTATTTCTCACGATTTCAGTTATTTCTAAATCTTTAACTATAGAGATAAAATAAGTGGCTATTTTTGCAATAACCATTCCGTAATAGCTATTTACGATTAACAACCAAGGTATAAGAAAAACAATAAAAGAAACGACAAAAATGGCGGTCGCTTTTATAATTATACTTTTAAGCTGCTGCTTGCTGTTGTTTTGGTTGTCCATGGTTTAGGTAAGATAAATAGAGCACAAAAGTACCAAGAGCAACGGCTATCATGACCCCTTGAGCAACATATATGTGAATTAAATCGAACATGTCTCTATGATAAACCCCAGCATAGGCGAGAGCTACAATTCTAATTAAATTTAGAACCTGTATAACCAAAAAACCGGCTACAAATCCTATCAACCGATTTTTCCATGTGGCGGGGAAGGTCAAAACAGCAACCGTATAGATCATAACCGCCTCAAGACCGTTGCAGCCGAATTCAACATCTAATGAAATTGAGGGGAGATTAATTAAAGAGCCGTTATAGGTAGAGGTTACTCCGAGAAGCTCAAGAATATTGGCCGTCAAAATAACAATGGCATTTGAATACCCGCCATTAATATCCAAAATATCCTTAACCGGTTTTAGCCCTATAAGAAGAAAAAAAACTCCCATTAGTACTACATAAGTCACAATAAAACGAATAATGCTAAGAGATTCTGATTTTTTTGCTGTACGCGAAACTTTATTATTTTCAGTCATTTGTTACCTACCATCATAGATTAGAGTATATGGCTCGCTGGGGAATAAAAATAAATCGATAAAAATATACCATGAATTTATAAAAATTAGGAGCTTATAGAGCCTAACAAAATTATTTATTCTGCGCAAAGCTACACTCATTTTCCACCCTGTTTAGCCTTCTGATTCTTATCACAGAGAAATTTGCAGAAAAGTCCTCTGCTATTTAACAGCTACAGAGCCTGTCTTCTTTCAAAGTTTCGTAACCTTCTCTAATTAAAAAAGCTACTATTATTAAACCAACAATGGGGTCGGACCACCAGAATCCGAAAAGGTAGTTAAGCCCAAGACCGATTAGTAGTGCAAATGATAAATACATGCATGCAAGGGTTTGCTTGGAATCCGCAACCAGGCTCCTGCTCCCTATGGATTTTCCTATACGGTATTTAAGATAAAACAGGATCGGCATTACAATGATTGAGACAACAGCTATTATTATCCCAATTAAGCTTGGCTCAGGATGTTCACGTAAAATAAGTTTCTTTAAAGATTCAAATAAAATATACGCTCCGAGTATGAAAAAAGAATATGCAACAAGTTTAGCCGACTTAGCTTCTATGTTTTCTTCCTCTTCCAAAGTAAGATTTCCGTGTGCACGGAAACGCCAGATCATTATCCCACCCGACACCGACTCGACAAAACTATCAAAACCGAAACCTAAAAGAGCGACGCTTCCGGACAGATGACCGACAAAGATAGATATAATTCCTTCAAAAAAATTGTATGCTACAGTAAATACAGATAGATAAAATGCCTTTCTATGTAATTTTTTTACATATCTCATTAGCTCACCTATAAAATTGCCCACACAAAGTATCAAACCCACTCAATTTCGATCACCTTATATATACCGGGATGTTCAATCTATTGTTAACAAATTATTCTCCGTAAAACTAAAATAACCATCTTTACCAACAATCAAATGATCCAGGACCCTAATATCGAGAACAAAAGCAGCGTCTGCGATTTCCTTTGTGAGAACTTTATCCTCCTTAGACGGTGTGGGATTACCGCTTGGATGATTGTGTATAAGGATTACTCCTGAGGCATGATGAGATAGGGCTGTTTCAATAATGCGTCTTGGATACACCGCAACATTATCCAAAGTACCCTCTTGTAAAAGAACATAGTCTATGACTTCATTCTTCACATTAACGTAAATAACCATGAAAGCTTCATTCGGAAGACCGGAAAGCTTTACTCTAGAGAAATTAATTACCGCTTCCGGTGAAGACAGGACATCATGTTTTTTCATGTTCTCTGCAAGATAGTCGCAATATATTTCCTTTACTAGNCGGATAAGGGATGCAGACATCGAACCTACACCATTTAGCTTTTCAAGCTCCTCTTGGTCTGCATCNAACACTTTAGGCAAGCTNCCAAATGCGTTTATAAGTTTTTTGGCAACAGGTTTTACATCTCTTCGCGGTATGGAAAAAGTTAGCAAAAGTTCAAGAAGCTCATAATCATGCATTCCTTCTGCTCCGGTATTTTGAAACCGCTCTCTTAATCTTTTTCTATGGTTAATATAATGAGGTTTATCAGGCATATTTTTGACGAAGTTATTTTAACCACATAACGCAAATTTTAAAATTGGATTAATTAAATAAAGAACATACACATGTAAATTCGACAGCTATTTAGTAATCAAAACTTAATCAGTTCTTTAACGAAAGAAGTTGTTGATAAGTGTTTTATTGCTCGCTAGCAATGAAAAATATAAATTTTTCTTTTTTTAAAGTAGATCGCGCACTTGGGAAATAGCGCTCATTAAACTATGCATTTATTTGGATTTGAAATTATTTTTGAAAAACCAATTAGAGTTTAGTGAGCTTGACTGGCATCAACTTATCAGGCTAATTACTGGTGCAGATTAGAGTCATAATAGTTGGTAATTACATATTCAAACTTGCCCAAATATAAGATTAATAAATCATTTGTTATGTGGATAATGTGTGCATATAAATATATTGGGTATAATTCAACTATAACGAGTAAAAGAAAATTTAGAACCTTGGGCTACCTTTCCTCAAGTTCATTAAAAACAAAAAGCGGGTCACCCTTTTTAGGGGAGCCCGCTTTTTTCGTTTATATATATTAAATTCAATTTTAATTACATCAATTACATCATTCCGGGCATACTTCCACCCATACCGCCCATATTCGGCATGCTGCCTGAATCCCCGCCAGCTTCCGGTTTTTCGGCAATGAGGGCTTCTGTTGTTAGGAGCAGTCCTGCCACGCTTGATGCGTTTAGCATTGCGCTCCTGGTTACCTTGGCTGGATCGACGATTCCTGCAGCTATCAAGTCGCAGTACTCAAGCTTCCCTGCATCAAATCCATTTGATCCCTTCTGCTCGCTTACCTTGCCTACTACAATTGATCCGTCCCATCCTGCATTTCCAGCTATTCCTCTGAGCGGCTCTTCCAATGCTCTCTTCACGATTCTGACCCCTGCTCCCTCTTCGGTGTCTGCGCCTTTAAATGCTTCTACATCTTTTATTGCTCTGATTAACGCTACTCCCCCCCCAGGTACTATTCCTTCCTCTACTGCTGCCCTGGTTGCGTTAAGAGCATCCTCTACTCTTGCCTTTTTCTCTTTCATCTCGGCCTCTGTAGCTGCTCCTACTCTGATCACAGCAACTCCACCTGCAAGCTTAGCTAGTCTTTCCTGGAGCTTCTCTCTATCATACTCTCCACTTGCTTCTTCCACCTGCGCTTTGATCTGTCTGATTCTACCCTCTATCTCCCCTCTCTTTCCAGATCCACTGATTATTGTCGTATTATCTTTATCTATTATTACTCTCTTTGCTCCACCCATATCGGTAAGCTTTGCGCTCTCAAGCTTCATTCCCGCTTCTTCTGCTATAACCTTGCCGCCTGTGAGCACTGCTATGTCCTCTAGCATGGCCTTACGTCTGTCCCCAAACCCTGGGGCTTTAATTGCTGCAGCCTTAAGCGTGCCTCTCATCTTGTTCACCACTAGAGTTGCAAGCGCTTCACCCTCTACATCTTCTGCCATTACAAGCAGTGGCTTGGTGCTTCTTGCTACTTCCTCTAGTAGAGGCACCATGTCTTTCATGTTGGCTATTTTCTGATCGCACATTAATATGATTGGATCCTCAAGCTCTATTAACATTCTCTCTGGATCTGTGATGAAGTAAGGGCTTAGATACCCTCTGTCAAACTGCATACCCTCAACTACATCCAGCTCTGTCTCTAAGCTACGTCCTTCTTCTACTGTGATTACTCCGTCTTTACCTACTTTCTCCATTGCATCTGCAATGATGTTGCCAATGGTTTCGTCTCCGTTTGCGGATACTGTAGCTACCTGAGCAATCTCTGTACGGCCTTTAACCTGCTTACTCTGCTTTCTTATGCTGCCAACTACTACTTCAACAGCTTTATCTATTCCTCTTTTTAGCTTCATTGGGTCGTGACCTGCGGCTACGAGTTTAATTCCTTCTCTAAATATTGCCTGAGCTAGTACTGTGGCTGTTGTAGTTCCGTCACCTGCTACATCACTCGTCTTGGAAGCTACTTCTTTTACCATCTGCGCTCCCATGTTCTCAAACTTATCCTCCAGCTCTATTTCTTTGGCCACTGTTACGCCGTCCTTGGTTACTACTGGAGCGCCGAATGTCTTTTCTATGAGTACGTTTCTGCCCCTTGGTCCAAGTGTTGCCTTAACTGCGTTGGATAGAGCGTTTACGCCGCTCAGGACTGCGTCCTGCGCCTCTCTGTCAAATTTTATTTCCTTTGCCATTGTTCTTTGTGCCTCCTGTTATTTTTATGCTTCAAGAATCGCAAGTATCGCGGCTTCCTCAAGGATAAGACAATCATCACCCTCGATGTTAACCTCGGTACCTCCGTAATTTAAATACACAACTTTGTCGCCTTTTTTTGCAATCAAAGGCATAACAGAGCCGTCCATCTGTAGTCGACCATTACCCACAGCGAGAACTTCTCCTTCCTGAGCTTTCCCCGCTTCAGTATTGGATGCAGTCTCCGGAATGATAATACCACCTTTAGTGGTTTCCGGGGTATTGATCGGCTTAATTAAAACCTTATCGCTGAGCGGTTTTATAGCCATATTGGATAATCCTCCTGAACTGAAATTGTTAAGTTAAATTTTGACCCATTTAGTAAAAATCTAGGTATAACTTAAGCACGAATTCTGTAGTGTCAAGAGTAGGAATAAATTAGAACAAAAAAAGTGTCACTCATTTAACTTTTTTATCTCTTTAACAAATGGGGGTCTTATAAAAAAAGCAGAGTGATTTTCTCAGTAACAACTTGCATCAAAGGCATTCTTTATAATCTCTATTTCTTCATCTCTTAGATCAACTGAGACTATATCAAAACGCATGTCTTTGGATTTTATCCTGTTTTTCTCGAGATAAATAAATGAAGTAGCTAACAGCTTCTTTTGCTTAGAGTGCGTAACAGCCTCAACAGGAAGACCATAATCCTGCCGACTTCTCGCTTTGACTTCTACAAAGCAAAGGACTCCCTTTCTATCCTCAGCAATAATATCAATCTCGCCCTGTTTGGAGCTAAAATTCTTCTTGAGGATTTTGTACTTATCCTTTTTAAGGAACTTGCAAGCTAAATCCTCACCCCTTTTACCGGCCGATCCGCTATTTTTTGGCATATAAATATAGTATCCATTGGGAATATAATAGCTAGTTTATTTTAGTCTTGTTAAAGTGCCCTTGATTTCTATAAGAGAAAGAAAAAATCACATGACTACAAAGAAATTAGCAAAAAGAAAAGAGAGATTTCTCACCTGCATTCGAAATGACGGATTAGAAAAGAGGGACCGTGAAACTGGTTCAAGAGAGTTAAGGAAGCAATGTGCCTATTTGTCTCTTAGCAGACATATCTACTTTCTTTGATTAAGAGCCAGGAAAAAGAGAGAGCCAAATCGTACCTTTAGAGAACTTACTACTTCGGAAACACCCATACCTCTTGAGAACTACTGGAAATCCTTAATTTAAATCTTTTGCAAGAAAAACAAAACTAATCCTCATCCAGCTTTTTCTTCAATTCAGCAATTTTTGTAAGAGCGTCGAGCGGAGTCATAGAATTAGTATCCAGCTCTTTTATCTCTTCTATTAGAGGATGCTCAATTGTTTCAATAGCATTGTCTTTATCGGTAAATAGAGATGCTTGACCGCCTAATATAGAATCTCTTAGCAGGGATTGGGATTTTTCAAGATTGAGCAACACCTTACGGGCAGATTTAATAACCTGCTCAGGAACACCGGCTAATTTTGCAACCTGGATACCGTAGCTATGACTAGTGGCGCCAGGAATTAGCTTTCTTAAGAATACGATTTTATCTCCGTTGTCTTTGACATAAATATTATAGTTTTTGGTCCTCTTTTTTGATATGGCAAGCTCAGCAAGCTCGTGATAATGTGTTGCAAAAAGTGTGCGTGAGCCAAGATCGTGCAGGTATTCCGCTACTGCCCAGGCTATGCTCATACCGTCAAAAGTGCTCGTGCCTCTACCTATTTCATCCAAAATTATTAGACTTTTATCTGTTGCGTGCCTTAATATATAAGCAGTCTCTACCATCTCGACCATAAAGGTAGAATGTCCTTTGGCCAAATTGTCCGATGCTCCCACTCGTGTGAAAATTCTATCAGCAATTGCGATAGATGCCCATGCTGCAGGAACATAGCTTCCCATCTGAGCCATCAAAACACTCAGAGCAACTTGCCTTATAAGGGTTGATTTTCCAGCCATGTTGGGGCCTGTGATTATAAGGACTTGGTTTTCTTTGGAGTCGAGTTTTATATCGTTTGGTACAAAGCGTTCTCCCAAATCCATTCTTTCAATTACAGGGTGACGGTTGTTTTTTAGTTCTATCAATCTCTTGTTAGATATCTGGGGTCTTACATAATCATATTTCTCAGCTACTTCTGAAAGAGAGCAGAAAACATCTATTGTTGCGACAAGAGAAGCGGTTCGCCTAACTCTTTCTGATTCATTCGCAACTTTTGCTCTGATTTCTTCAAAGATTTTTCGTTCAATATCTAAGATTTTATCCTCGGCCCCTAGAAGTTTTTCCTCATACTCTTTTAGGTCCTGGGTTATATACCTCTCTGCATTCACTAGGGTCTGTTTTCTAATGTAGTCTTCGGGCACTGAAGATGAATGTGTTTTGGTTACTTCAATATAGTATCCAAACACCTTATTGTATCCGATTTTAAGTGAGCTAATTCCAGTTGATTCCTTTTCTTTTGATTCAAGCTCAGCTATCCATTTTTTGCCGTCTCGCTTTATAGAGCGGAGATCGTCCAGCTCTAAATTTACTCCCTCCCTAATTATTCCCCCATCTCTTGTGGATACCGGGAGCTCATCAACAAGAACATTCTCAAGTATTTCCCTTAAATCGCTTAGATCATCAATGCTTTTAGAAATTTGCTTCAGGACTTTTGTATCTGTGTCCTCAAGATTGTTTTTTATCTCTCCTATATAGGCAGAAGAGTCTCTTAAAGAACCCAAATCTCTGGGTTTAGCAGAAGTGGTGGATATTCTGCTAATCAATCTCTCAATATCGCTTACTTCTTTAAGAACTGCTCTTAAATCTGATTTCAAACGAGGCTTACCTTTTAATTCCTCAATTGCATCAAGCCTAATCTCTATTTCTTTTATTTTAATTAGAGGATTGCTTATCCAAAACTTAAGGAGTCTCGCTCCCATAGCAGTCATAGTCTCATCAAGGACCCAGAATAGTGTGCCCTGCTCGCTATCTCCTCTAATATTCTTTAAGAGCTCAAGGTTTCTTTTGGTCGCCTCGTCGATTAACAAGTACTGAGATTTTTCATAGTAAATGGGTTCGTCTAGAGGCGGCATCTCTTCCATCTGAGTATCTTTTAGATACTGTATCAGCGCTCCGCTTGCAGAAATTGAGTCAGGATGCCCATCCAGACCAAAAGGCTCGAGCGTTTTAGCTGATAGGTGATCCAAGAGGACTTCTTTTGACCTGTCAATGTCCCAAACCCATGAATCAAGCTCGGTAACAAGAGGATTATGAGTGCGGGTAAACTCGGCTATAGTAAGATCCCCCCTACTATCATCGTCCTGAATAAGAAGCTCCTTTGGTTCAATCTGAGATAGCTCATCAATTAAGGCCTCAAGAGATTGAAAAGAAGTAGTCCTAAAAATGCCCGTAGAAATATCGGTATAGGCAAAACCGTACGAGTTATTATTTACATAAACACTAGCAAGATAATTGTT
>JGI24023J19991_10000932_pt1 | contig 22905 bp, 28 predicted proteins | sample Cruoilmetagenom1_FD_19991 | JGI IMG/M metagenome (IMG submission 19991) | reverse complement strand
CTAAATAGTCATTAATTCTTCCGTACCATCCCTGGTCATCGTTCAATAATTTTGCGGCGTTCATTGAGCTCTGGGCATAGGCATTCCCAAACACGGTCCTTTTACCACCGCCGCTCGGATTGACATGGCATGTCATACACTTGAGGCCAGTACGAACAGCAAGATAAGGTTCGGCGTATGCGCTCAATGAAAAAAAGAGAGTAGAAAATGTGATCGCCAGTCGAGTTAATAATTTCATATTTAAAACATACCTATCATTTTTTATCATTGTGAACCTCTTGTAAATTTTTCTGGTCAGACGCAGGTTTTGCACCACTATCAATCCAATGACGTACATCATTAATAACTTCCTGCGACAATGGGGATTGACTAAGTGGCATTGGTACGCCTTCTCCCTGCTTGAGTCTGCCTTCGAGTTTTTTAATTAAAAAACTATTTTCAGCATCACCAGGGATGACGCGTACGGGATAGTCAGGGTCTGCTGGAAAGCGGCTAATATTGACAAGATCCTTGTAACTGCTACCTTCCTCAAGATTTAATCCGGCCGGGGGTGCGATACCAGAATGACAAACGATGCAATGCGGATTGAAAACAGACTGCTGAATGTTGGACAGGTCTGTTATGTTGAGTTCTTCCGCTGTAAGCGTAGTCGTGTTGCCGATGGGTGCCCCGTCCGTGATCCAGTCACGAATAATCTGTATTTGTTCGACAGATAATGGCGTCCTTTTAAGTGGCATACGTTCGCCGCCAGCCTGTGTGCCCTCTATCTTGTGGATAATGTAGCTGTTATCCGGGTCAAAAGGTTTAACACGCAGTAATGCCGGCACCTCAGAACTTGCGACATTAATCAACAGCTGTGCACTGAGGGCTTCATCATCCAATCGCAATCCAAAAGGTGCCGTCCCCGGCGCATGGCAACCAGATATACCGCAGGAAGGTGTCAATATATTTTCTTGTATGGATGCCAGTGTGGGCTCAAGTGGTCTGGACGGGTTTGTATCATCTATCGGCTTGCCGTTCACATCCAGGTTTGTACCGTCACCACCACCACATGCTGCAAGGGTCGTGGCCAGTAAAACAAGAATCACACTGTAATTATTAGATAATTTAAATTGCATATTTAATCCATGTGCCGCTACGGGTGATAATAGGGCTTGATCGCTGAGTAATGAGGAGTTATGGATGTTTGGGAAGCCCCCCCGATCAAGTGGTGATCGGGGGGGCTAGATCAATAGACCTTAGTTATCCTCCGCACCTTGACGTATCCACTGACGAATAACATCGACGGTTTGTTCTTCGAGGTAGGGAGTGGAACCATCCAATTCTGTACCGAACCTGGCATCAACCGGTACGGGCAGTCCACCTAGGGGCATACGGCTATTGGTATGATTGGCCGAGTCGTTATCGAGTTTACGAATCAGGAATGAATTCACCGCATCATTGACGATCACGCGAGTATTACCCGTATTCAGGGATGATGTTGCAACACTTACCAGCTGAGTATGAGCATTGCCGTCGGTCAGGCTCAATCCTGCTGCAGGTGAATTATTGCCATGACAACTGGTGCATAGAGGCGTAAAGATAGCCGTTTGAATAGCACTTAATGTTGGTTCAAAGAAGGCTGGTTTGGCGATATCCCAGTCTTCCTCGCCATCACCACTGGTGTCAGCAGCATCGCCGGTAGCGACACCTGCCTGGGTATCGGGTGCGAAGAAATACAAGGGCCTGCCATTATGTGCCCATTGTCGAGAACCATCACGCCGGTCTACGATGCTAAAAGGTTTGTCACGTAAAGCGCGTGTGCCAATGTCGGCATACAGGGGTGGCCAGACATTGGCACAATTTTTTCCGCCAAAATTACCATTAAAGCAGGTGGAATCGTTGTCGAAAGGGACATCGAGATCAAAAGTGTAAAGTACGAAACCGGTTTTATCTTCACGCACGGAATCATCGATCGTGGTCGGTACGCTAAAATCATTCGTCAGCGTCTCACCTCCGTCGGATAGCAACAGACGTTCACCTTTACCCACGAAAGTGTCAGTGCCTAAGGTGGCATTGGCGGCAATGGTAAACGGGTCGGGTCGAACAGCAAACCAGCCATTGACCTTGTGTCCGTTATCATCACCAGGCAGGCTGTCGGCAGCAGGGAATGCAGTCGGATTGTTCTGAATGCCGGCATAGTAATGCAGCGGGTATCCGCGGTAGGCCCATTGCTTGATTCCATCTTCACGTGTGATCAATGTAAACTGGCCATCGTTTGAAGGCCGTGCAGCGCGATCGGCATATAAGGCAGGCCAGTTAATCTCGCATTGTCCAAAACAAGCGGACTGTGTACCGTTACCGAAACCGTTGGTATCAGTATCCGCATCAAACGTATACAGGGTGAAATCTGCACGATTATAACGGTTACCGATTTGTGTCAGGCTGAGTGCGGATTCGTTTTGGCCACTGATATCAATGGCTTGCTCGTCGAGATCCAGCGTGAGTCCTTGCGCTACGAGAATGTTGCCGAGATCACCATTCGTATCGGTCGCCGTATCTGTGTCTTCGGCAAACTTCCAAGGGTCAGGTCGTGATACAAACCAGATAGCATCGACATTTTCGCCATTTATGTCACCTGCTGCACTGTCTTCAGTAATGCCTGTGCGTCCGGCAAACAGATACAATGGCATGCCCTTGTAAGCCCACTGGTAGGCACCATCCTGACGAACCACAATAGTGAAGTCATCTGCGAGATTATTATCGGTATCACTAGGGGCAAACAATGGTGGCCAGACATCAGCACAAGGAGGTGCATTGGCTGCCAGGTTGCAGTTGGATTGACGTAATGCTTCGCCAAATGGTGTGGCCGCATCATTTTCAAATGTATACAGGGTGAAGTTCTGATAATCAAGATTGGCAATTTTGGTGCTTAATACCTCGTCGGGGGATGCAACGTAAACAGTGCCTAGTGTTGTATCAAAGGTCGCCGCCGGAGGGGAATTCTGGACTACGACGGTTTGGTACGCTTGTGAACCGTCAGCACCAGGAGGTAATGTGGCCGATGGTGTGTTACTACTACTGCCATTTCCCCCTCCACACCCATTTAAGCCGAGTGCGGTAATAGATAGCGATAGGGAAAGCAGGATTATATTAGTCCGCTTCATGTGCATGTCTTTCATTTTATCCTCCGGTTCGTTTGAGCAAATGTATTAAATAGGCTTACACGGATCTGGAGGGTTTATTCCTTAGACATGAAAATTTAGTGAAGAGAGTCTGAAATTTACAAGTGATTCCATTGAGTTCTGTTGTGATGAATCCGTTAACGCAGGACATAACGAGGTTACTGGTGTGGATAAAGTATCCCGATATCTTCGACGGATATAAGTATGTTCCCTGGTGCTGGTATGTTTCTGACAGAGATTGTTGGCCTATACATAAGGAATGCCTCCACAGCTTTGCATTGAAGCAGCATTCCCGAATGCTGCGTTGAGTGTGATGTGTAGTGAGGTCAGCAGGCACTGGCCATCGCCTATTAGAAATTTTTTTAGTGACTAATGGAATAATTTTAATCAAGTACTCCACTGTATTCATAGTTAAGGGCTAATTTGCTTTTAAGCCATCAGGCCGAGCAATTTATTATTATCAAAATACAGAGGTAAGCAAATGAAATACCAGAAAAAAATAGCAGTCGTCTCGGGTCTGTTTACAATGCTGTTGTCAACTCACAGCGCAATGGTTCATGCGGGCGATGCCACTAAGGGAAAAGAAAAATCTGCCTTATGTGCGGGTTGCCATGGTGCCGATGGTATCGGCTTAAGCGGGGAATTCCCCAATCTAGCAGGGCAGAAAAAAACCTACCTGATCACACAATTAAAGGCATTTAAAAATCGTAAACGCACCAATCCGACGATGAATGCGATGGTTGCTGGGCTATCGGACAGTGATTTCGACAATCTGGCGACGTATTATTCCAGTTTACAAACGGCTGCTGTTGCACCATCAGGCAACAAAACTGGCATGGCAACCTCCAAGGCAACTAAGGCCGAATTTCCTGAAAGTGTATTTATTACGATGAAGAAAAGTGGCACTGTAGAGGCATTTCCTGCTGAGAAAATCTGGCAGGGTGGGCCGAATATGTTGTACAACGCAGTAACACCCGATGGAAAAATCATGTTATCGACCAGTCCATCATCCAGCAGTGTGTACGCATTTGATGCGAAGACGGGGGAAAAGATAGCTGTCATTGCGGTTGGTAAGGCACCGAAGGGCGTCAAGATTGCACCCAATGGAAAATACGCCTATGTGAGTAATGAAGGTTCTGCAGAGATAAGTGTCATTGACCTAAAAGGCATGAAGGTCATTGATACCATCAAGGTTGAAAAGGCACCTCATAATGTACGTTTCACGAAAAATGGAAAACTGGCCTATGTGACCTTGCAAGGTGGCGCGGGTATCGGCGTCATTGATACAGGCAAAAGAAAGCAGGTTAAGGTGATTCCTGTCCCGGGGATCACTGGTCCGCACAATATGGATCTCTCCAGTGATGAAAAAGTCGCCTATGTACGTGATTTTGTCCACCATGTTGCTGTACTTGATCTGGGTACAGGCAAGGTCACCAAGGTCATCAAGGTAGGTAATGGACATGGTGGCATCGATGTGGCTCCAAATGGTCGCTTTGTAGCAACTGCGGCTATTGGTGACAATATTATCTCTGTGATTAACACCCGTGACCTGTCAGTGAAAAATATAGAAGTTGGCAATGGACCACATGGCATCCGTGCAAGCAAGGACAGTCGTTGGATCTATGTCACCATCACGAAAGACAATGTTGTCGCTGTTATCAATGCCGATACTATGAAGGTAGAAAAGAAAATTGCCGTTGATAAATTTCCGTTCTGGGTAGCGGTGCAGGGTAACCCATAGACACAGGCAGATGTGACCGATGATTTGTTAGAGTTATCGGGCCTGTGTCACCAGGCCCGGTAACAATCTAATAAGAGATCAAATGGACAGGGCAAGAGAGAATATGCTCATGCCCGAATGGCACTTACTTAAGCAAAAAATGATTAAAATTCGTCATTGCGAGGCAAAGGGCCGTTCCCTATAAATATATAAAGCGGTCTAATAGGCCGTTTATTAATGAGTAAATGGTGGTCGACAGCGCGACAATCTTATACCTTTACACTCCGTTACACAGAGATTGCTTCGTTACCGTTTATTGATCTTTCCAAAGAATGGCACTTTGGCCTCGCAATGACTGAAAACGCATAAACCGCCTTAAGGGGGGTATGCCCTGGCGGGTGAAATCAACAAGCCTGGCCTGCTCACCCTGGCAGGTGCGGTTCACGCCAGTTTGAGTCAATAGATCGATTAGCTTCTTTGGCTAGACCAGCGTCTTTGTTTACTTCAACCTTCAGGAGCCACTGGCCATTCTGGATTGAGCTGAGATCGTTGTGAATGGTGGGTTATTAGCGCGACCCCCCCTCCACAGGGCCAGGAACGTTTTGCACTCGTGATGACTTGCTATAAATTGAGTAAAAGTTCCTTACATAAATAGGGCATATGTCCGTTTTACCAGAGTATCTATGCCTGTATGAGGGGGTGTTTATACGGCGAATAGTCAGCAATTATAGCGGTTTGTTTATTATTTTAAGGAAAGCAGTGTCAGTAAGTGTATGAAGAATAATAAATCTATATTTAATGGAATAATCCAGTTAAAAATGACACTGTATTATACAGAAGCTAAATAAATGATACCTCTTTCAGTCAATAAGTAGTACATGGTGGTGATAATGCAGCAAAATCTCGGTCGTGATCAACGGCAATTTGAGCAGTGGATCAAGGAGTATCATGCTGGCTTGTACCGTCATGCCTTATGGATGACGGGGAAGAGTGATGTAGCCAATGACTGTGTCCAGGAGGCCTATTATCAGGCCTGGAAAAGTCGCAGGTCATTGAAAGAAAAATCGAAAGTGTTTCCCTGGTTGTTAACAATATTGCGCCGTACTGTGTACAGGGAGTACGGACAGCGTTCTCTGGACGCAAAGGTTTTATCCGACAGTCTACCTGATTTGCATGAAAAGGGAGAAACCCCCAATCATGGAGACATGTTAGACTTACTGAGTGCAATGGGTAAGCTGAGTGCTATGCACAGGGAGATTGTATTGATGCATGGGCTGCATGGATTATCATATCAGGAGATAAGTACGATACTGGATATACCGACGGGTACCGTAATGAGCCGTATTTCGCGCGCACGCGCAGCGCTAGAAAAAGCGTTAAACGATAGTCAGGATACCAGTAAAAAAGGGGACGTAGTCAAGTTCAGGTCAGTGGAGAAAAATCGCCATGAGTAAAGATAGTAATACACATTTAGAGGAAAAACTGCACGATATGTTGGCCCAGCCCATGCCGCCACGAAACCTGGAAAATATATTGCAGAATAATTTGATTGACCAGATCCATGAAGAACAATCGATAGCCACCAGTCGAAAATGGAAGTTTGGCCTGGTCACTTCTCTCGTGGCTAATTTTATGTTTGCTGTTCTCATGATTACGCCGCTGGTTAATGTTAAAAATGACGCGTTATTGAATATGGCATATGAGCATGTTTTACATGAAGAGGATCTGGATGGCGAATTTGTTACTGATTACAAGGGTTGGTTTGCCAGCCAGGGGATAGAGCAGCCACCGAAAAAATATAATGTAGGTCTTGTGAAAAACTGCTTGATAGGCCTGGATACTGCCAGGCACATGCGCCTGGTTAACCAAGAAAAGAAATTCATTAACTTGCTCGTTTTCCCGCAGCATTTGAAGGCAGAGTTGCCAGCAGGCGATTCAGGTGAAAGAGGGTCACAACGCTGGGTCAAGTTGGATTCACCTAACGGAATACAGGCATTGGCTTTTTATGACCATGTCATACCAACTGCCGAAGTGAAAGAACTGGTTAGGGGAATGTTTAAAAACAAGGTGGCTAACATGGCCCGTATACACGGAAATAAGGAATACATTTCCAGTATTTAATCTACCCGGTCACCTGTGTCCGCTAATGATTAAATTACAAGACTTGTATAGAGCAGGCGCAAGTATCGATGGCATGAATAAGGCCATTAACTAAAGACTGTCGTTAAGTTGAGGCCGTGAGTATTTTCTCACGGCCTTTTTTTTGCGTAATAATACACCGAAAACTGGCCATCAGAGAGTTGTGATAATCTTATAATCCACGTCAAAGAAGTAATATAAAGACCTTTATGGGCGTGGCAACTAGGGTGTTCGATGTGATCCGTCTGGCATCACTATCTGTTGCATAAATGATAGTATGAGCTTATATCAAGATCAGTTGTTAAGTGTTTCATTTTTCTAATTATTATTTATAATATAATAAGATTATGGTCTACTGTACTTGCTTAATCAGAACGAATAGTGGACATTGATTAACAGCAACTCAGAAATGTGGGCGGATATCGGGTAGATAAGGGTCTTGTTTATGTTTGTATTAGCAGATTGATATATATGGCCAGTATAACGATCGATCGTATCGATGAGGTCTGTTCAATAAAATGTAGCGGAGCCTGGACGCAGAACAATCTTGCAGAGGTAATACCCAGGCTTGGGCATGGGTGTCAGAAAAAGGCTCAAGTAAAAAACGTTATTGTTGATGTGTCCGCCGTTGAGCTATTTGATAGTGCGGGTGCGATCCTGTTACTTAAGTACAAATCAGACTGCCAGGAAAGGGGGCATCAGTTCGAATGGTCAGGCGCAAGCGATGAACAGCAACGAATGCTGGATATGTATGAATCGCAATTGGTCTCCCCCCCGGAAAAAACGAAACATCGCCTGAGTATCAGCCATATCCTGGAGCAACTGGGTAAAAAAACGGTCAAGACGATTCTTGGCAGTGCTGGATTTTTGTCTTTTATCGGTGAAACCTTTCAGGCGTTTGTGCATTATATTCTCCATCCCTCATCCATAAGATTCAGGGCGATTGTGCAAAATATAGAAGAGGCAGGAGTACGGGCCTTACCCATCATTGCATTGACATCATTTTTAATTGGTGTCGTCATCGCCTATCAGAGCGCAGTCCAGCTGGAAAAATTTGGTGCCAGTATCTTTATCGTTGATATGATCGGTATAGCCGTGGTCAGAGAACTGTCGCCATTGATTACTGCCATTGTAGTGGCAGGTAGAAGTGGTTCTTCCTATACCGCTCAAATTGGCGTTATGAAAATTACAGAAGAAATAGATGCGATGAAAACCATGGGGTTTAATCCATTCAGGTTCCTGGTATTGCCGAGAATGATCGCGCTAATGATAGCCATGCCGCTCATGATATTTTTTGCCGACCTGGTCGGTATTTTTGGCGGTATGGTTGTATCCAAGATGCAGCTCAATATGTCATATACAGAATTTGTTAACCGCTTGCAGAGCGTGCTGGATAGCAAGCATGTGTGGGTAGGCCTGGTTAAGGGGCCATTTTTTGCGGCCTTGATTGCAGCCGTTGGTTGTTATCGGGGTTTTCAGGTGTCCTATAATACCGAGAGTATCGGTCGATATACAACGATCAGTGTTGTTAATGCGATTTTTCTGGTGATCGCCTGTGACGCTGTTTTCTCGGTTATTCTCACTGAGCTGGGCATATGAAAAATATCGTCGTCAAGATGGAGAATATCGTGACCCGCTTTGGTGATAACCTGGTGCATGACCAGGTCAATCTGAGTGTCAATGAAGGGGAGATCTATGGCTTGCTGGGGGGCAGTGGCTCAGGCAAGTCCACTTTGNTGAGAGAAATGATCATGTTGCTCAGACCNGAAAGTGGCAAAATACACGTGCTGGGACATGATGTTCTTGATATCAGTCAAAGCGAGGTTGAAACCCTGAGAAAACAATGGGGTGTGCTGTTTCAGTCTGGCGCACTCTATTCATCATTGACTGTGAAAGAGAATATAGGTATTACTTTAAAAGAATACACTGACTTGCCAGTGAGNCTGATTGATAGCATTGTGATGGCTAAAATAAATATGGTGGGTCTGCCAGAGCATGCGGCAAAATTATATCCAGCCGAACTGAGCGGCGGAATGATCAAACGTGCCTCACTGGCGAGAGCACTGGCGATGGACCCGAAGATACTGTTTCTTGACGAGCCGACATCCGGACTGGATCCGGTGGGCGCCGAGGCATTTGATAAGTTAATACTGGGCCTGCGTGAACACCTGGGCTTTTCGGTGGTGATGGTGACGCATGATCTGGATTCGATCTGGACTATTGTCGATAGGCTCTGTGTGCTGGGCGACAAGCGTGTGGTCGTGGAAGGAAACCTGGACGAGGTCATGCAATCAACCCACCCGGTTGTGAACAATTTTTTCAAGGGCAGTCGTGGATCACTGAGAAGCAGGTTATAGGATGGAAAGCAGAGTAAACTATATTATCGTTGGCATATTTGTCTTGCTGTTTACGGTCGGGATGTTGGTGTTTGTCTTCTGGTTGGGAAAATACGGCGGGGCAGATGAGTATGTTTATTATAAAGCCTATATGACCGAGTCAGTGTCCGGATTGAGCCGCGAGGCATCAGTAAAATATCGCGGAGTGGAAGTCGGCATTGTAGAAAAGGTAGAGATAGATCCAGATAACAGTGAACAGGTCGCCCTATTGCTCAAGGTGAAAAAAAACACGCCAATTAAAGAAGACATGTCGGTGACGATGAAATTTTATGGTCTCACTGGCCTTGCCTTCATAGAGATTGGCGGGGGTAGCAAGCATTCGCCGCTGCTTGTCAAGAAAGGCGATGACATCCCGGTAATAAAGGCCGCACCCTCTGTGTTTGCAAGACTTGACGAGTCCCTGTCTACCCTGGCCGGCAAGTTGACAAAGACACTGAATAGTATGGATGTGTTACTTAGTGAAAAAAATCTGGATAATGTCAGTGTTGCACTCGCAAATGTCAAAGATTTTACATCGCAGATAAAAAACTTCCAGGGTGAGATACAAGGATTGATGAAGAAGAGTGTTCATATGGAAGATAAAATAATACAGGCTTCAGAGAAAGTCGCTGAAGCATCTGATGGGGTTAAAGAAGTAGCCGAGGCACTTGAGAAAGGTTTTAATCGAGGTGACTATGACTTGAAAGAAATCAGTTCGAAAAGCCTGAATAAATTCGATGACTTGCTAGGTAGCTTAAAGGTATTAACCGGCGAGATCGAGGAAGCTGTCGTGTCGATAAAAAACAGCCCGGGTGATTTATTGTTCAAACAAACTGAACAGAAGCTGGGGCCTGGAGAGAAGATTCAATGATGAAAATATCTGCGCTTCTGGTCAGTATGTCAGTGGTGATGACAGGCGGTTGCAGCACAACAAAATTGCCACCGACGAATGCCTATACTATCAGTATAGCGACTATCAAAGATAAGCCAGTTGAGCAAACAACCTCGAACAAGATTATCAGAGTGGGCATGCCAACAAGTACCGCAGCGATAATGAGTCGAAATATTTTATATCAAGACAGGCACCATTCGCTTAATGCCTATGCCTTCAGTAAATGGAGTGATACGCCTAACCGCATGCTTGCCAATTTATTTTTAACTTCCATTGGCGATAGCGCTATCTTCAAGGTAGCCTTGCCTGCGGATTCACGAGGTAAAAGCGACTATATACTGGAAAGTTCACTACAGCAGTTTCACCAGCGAATCAATGCTGACGACACGTCTACGGCGAGTGTCAGGATAGGCTTTTATTTAATTGAGACGAAAACAGGTGTCGTAAAGGATGCCAGAGAGTTTATGTCTACCGAAGAGGTCACCAGTATCAATGCCAATGGCGGCGTTGAAGCGCTGAATCGGGCCGCGTTATCGATCAATGCAAAATTGTTGGAATGGCTGGCATCTTTAAAACTATAATTATTTTTTGCTGACACTAACAGACAGGGTCATCAAGGTTCTTTTTTATCCGTCGATATTTCCTCATCATCTGCAATCAGTTGATAGTTATCTGAACGTATACCCTGGGCCAATAGGTCGATATTTTCTTGTGGTACGTTTACCATTTGTAGTGCAAGGCCTCCCAGGCGCAGGCTGCTTTCGACTGCTTCGGGATAAGCGTAGGTAGCGCCCGCTTCAATCAAACGACCGCAAGATTCGAGGTCACGCGCCCTTGTAATTACGGGTACGGTCGGGTAACTGTTGCGAATATGCGTGACGGCGCGTTCCGCGGTGGGGCCATGATCGATTGTCAATATCACCAGGGAAGCACCCTCGACGTGCGCTGTTGATAGTAACTCAGGATCGCCAATGTCACCAAAATAAACAGGCAAGCCATCTTTTTTCCCCTGGGCCACATGCGATGGGTTGGTGTCAAATGCAATAAAGGGTATATGACTGGTATGTAATAACATGGCGATGGCATGGCCGACGCGTCCGTAACCACCAATGATAACCGTTTTCGTATGGCTATCACCTTCAAGGGGTACGTACTTATCATCACTTCTCAGGTGTTTTTTCTCCAGTCTGCTGGCTATGGCATCACCTGCACGTACCAGTAGGGGTGTAATCAGCATAGTGATGGATATGATACCGATCGCGAATATAAAAGTCTGGTCGTCGATGACCTCCAGTGCCTTTGCCGAGCCGAACAGGACAAACCCGAACTCCCCACCCTGCGATAGTAAAAAAGATAGTCTGGTGGCGATAGCTGATGTGTAACCAAACAGTAAAACCAGGATAAAGATAACCACCAGCTTGATACTGACAATCACTAAAGTATGTTGAAGAAAAAGGACGGGATATTCTGCCAATGAGCGGAAGTCGATTGACATGCCAACGGCAACAAAGAACAGGCTCATTAACATGCCTTTGTAGGGTTCGATAGAAGCTTGTATCTGTAAGCGAAAGCGGGAGCCGGATAATAACATCCCCATAATAAATGCACCCAGCGCCATCGACAGCCCTGCAATTTGCATGGACCAGGCTGCGAGGAAGACCGATAACATCACAACCAGTAAAAAACCTTCCTTGTTGGCGTTATGCGCCAGGTAGTTCAGGGCGAGTGGTACCAGAAATTTTCCGAACAGGGTAATCAGCAGTAACACGCCGATAACGATGCTGAATTGTTCCCACAGCGGAACCTCGGCGGATAAAGTTCCTGTGGTGGCTAATATAGGCACGATGGCGAGGAGGGGTACGATGGCCATGTCCTGCATTAACAAAATAGAAAAGGCGGTATTTCCATATTTACTCGCAATCTCACCACGTTCTTGCAATAGCTGCAGTACAAAGGCGGTCGACGACAGTGCATAAGTCAAACCGATCAATAGCGCTACTTTCCAGGATGTTTGGTACATACTGTAATAAACGCCAATGGCTATACCACTGATAATGATTTGCAATGAACCCAGGCCAAGCACCTCTCGACGCATCGCCCAAAGGCGGCTGGGCTTCATGCTCAGGCCCACCAGAAATAACAGCAACACCACGCCCAGCTCGGTAAAATGTCTGACATCCTCCACATGCTTGGTAACGTAAGGACCAGGAGAGTGTGGTCCGACAATGATGCCAGCTACCAGAAGGCCCAGCACCGAGCCGAGACCCAGATGCTTGAACAGGGCAACGGCAATAGAGGTGACCAGCAGGATGAGTAAGGCCGATGTGAGAAAGCTATCTAGATACATGCATCTAAGATATGTTTATTTGTGGACAAAGTCCAGTAGGTGAAGCCGTCCTGACATGGCGAATTAGCGTGCTTAGATGAATATTAATAAGTGACAAAAGAGTGAAGCTTAATGGGTAATATGCAAGTATGACACGTCTTGATTAAAATCGATAAATCATGACCAAATTAAGGAATAGTATAACTGTCACAGGTAGGAGATAGGCCGTCTGGATGGATGGCCAGATAGTCAAGCCAGTACAGGAAACAAGCCCTTAATGCCATTAGCGATGAATTCGATAGCGATCGCTGCCAGGATCAAACCCATAATGCGCGTAAAAATGTTTAATCCTGTTGCACTGATTCGTTTGGATATTAATGGAGACAGGCGCAGGGAAATCCAGGTTAATACCCCCAACAAAACAATGCCGAGTGCTATGATACTGTAATGCACAAAGCCTGTGGATTTGTGTGCAGCAAGAATGACTGTACTGATGCCGCCAGGCCCTGCCAGTAAAGGCATGGCCAGCGGAACGATAGCGACATTTTCCATTTCGACTGACTCGTCAGATTCTTCCTTGGTTTGGCGTATCGGGCTGGTTTTGGCATGCAACATGGAAATCGCCATCAACAGGATCAGTATGCCACCACCGACCCTGAAGGAATGGATGGAAATACCAAAAAATTCCAGCAGCAGCTCTCCGAAAAAAAGTGCTGATAATAAAATAACAGTAACCCCGATAGCAACCATGTTGGTTGTTTTGCGGCGTTGTTTAAAGTTTTCATTGGCAGTCAGGCTAATAAAGATAGGGATAATGCCCAGAGGGTTCACTATCGCAACAAGGCCAATAAAGATCTTCAGATATTCTGTAAAATAGAGCATTTATATAATGACCTTCCAGGCAGCCAGGTAACGGGCTTGATCGGTTTTGTTATGTGTACATAACAGGGGAAAATATCAGGTACTCGCTGGAGCGTCAAAAAACTCGACTGCGCCCGTTTCCAGTGAATATTCAGCGCCAACGATGGATAAGGTACCTTCGGCTATCAAATTTTCCAATACAGAAAAGCCGTGTTGTAACTGGTTGGAGAGCCCGATAGTAACCTTAACTCGTCGAGTACACTGAGCTGTTGCAGTACATAGCTTGCATTGGGCCATAAGACGATACCTGCACCGAGGTGCGATAATGAATCACTGCGTTCATAAATGCTGACATCAAATCCCCTTTACTTGAGTGCGATGGCAGTACTGATTCCAGCAACACCTGCACCCAATATGGCAACTTTCATATCCTTATACCTCGATCTGATATTGGAGACATCGACGTTTTTATATTATTGTTACCGTATGGTATAGCGTGAACACACGCTCGTGTCTATAGCGAGGCAGTGTACGCAAACTTTTTTAACTATGATAATAAGCGCGCGTCCTTGGGCGGAGCAGCAAAAAGCGTCATAGCGGCATGCATCTCATCTTCAGGAAAACCTTCGATACGCGCATGACTAATCCTCATGCTCGCGGCAAATAAGCTGGCTATCATCGACGGATAATGCTTCCAGTGTGAGCCCACAAAAAAATCCTTCCCCTTGCTCATCGGTCTGGTGATAGCGACAGGTATGACAGACCCCAAAGGTTTTCATCTGATGTGATTGCTGAATCGCGTGTAATAGTTGTTGGAGATTGTCGCCAATCTGTGTTTGAGACGAAGTGCTCAGCTGTTTACAGGCATGGCTAAACAGGGAGGCAGGAATGATACTGGCCAATAAATCACGCCCTGCCTGAGTGACATGTAAATGGCTAATGCGTTTATCTTCACAGTCAGTCTGCTTTGTTAAAAAGCCCTTTTTCTCGAGCACCTTTAAACTTTGCGAGACCGTCCCCTTGGTTTGACCCAGGTACTCGGTGACACCCATGGGGGTGTTCGAATAGCGATTACAGATCGACAGGTAATGCAGGGCTTCTATCTGGATAGGTAGCAGGCCATATGCCGCGCCCGCTTTACGCGATTCGTTACGTAACAGGTTGGACAGGCGCTCTATGTATTCATGGATATTTCTGTCATTCATGGNCTTATAGTATCGAATCAATACTTGTTTGACAAGCGCAAAAGACTATGCCATAGTTTATTGGTATCGNATCGATACTATTAAGTTTAAATGAGAGGAATGAAACATGAAGAAAGCCATATTTTATCACGCGGGATGTCCTGTTTGTATTAGTGCAGAGCAGCAAGTACTTGATGTAATAGATAAAAAACGTTACAGCATTGAAGTCATTCATTTGGGTGAAGACAGTGGACGAATGGCTGAAGCTGAAAACCAGGGCGTTCAATCAGTGCCTGCTTTGGTGCTGGAGGGCCAAACTTACCATATTAATTTCGGTGCCTCACTCAGTGAATTGAAATAACAGCAGCCGATATAGCAAGACCCGCAGGTGAGGAACAAGGTAATGAACATAAACGTATACGACACCTACCTTAGACATGACGATGGGCAGACGATGCATTTCGATGTCCTCCTGCCTGAGGGAAGTGATAGCCAGACAGCCGCGGCGGTTGCCATTAAATGGTTACGCGGTATCGGTGTGACAGCCGATGTCGACAGCCTGCAAAGTTGTCGTTTTTGCCATCAGCAAGAAGTGATGCCTGAAGTTGAGAAGCTTATTGCCCATGAAGGTTACGCCATCGTGCAAATGGAAGGCTGTCCTTCACCCGTTAATTTTATGTAATGGAGCCAGAATATGAATAAATTAATTGTGAGTATGTTAACAGGTATGCTGTCGATGACGGCTACAAGCCAGGCGTCAGGCGAGCCTGTTCCCTATCCAGGCGATTATCGTTCGTGGAAGCATATCAAGAGTATGCTGATCCAGCCTGGGCATGAACTGGAAACCCCGTTTCAGGGATTGCATCATGTTTATGCGAATAAGCAGGCTGTTGCCGGACTAAAAAACAATCGTTTTAAAGATGGGGCCGTCCTGGTGTTTGATCTGCTGAACTATACAGAAAAAGATAAAACCATTCAGGAAGGGGCGCGAAAGTTGATTGGTGTGATGTATAGGGATGAGAAAAAATATTTTGAAACTGGTGGTTGGGGTTTTGAAGGCTTTCGAGGAAACAGTAAAACGGACAGGNTGGTAACGGACGGGGGTTTGTCCTGTTATGGTTGCCATGCGCCGCAAAAATCGAACCAGTATGTGTTTTCAAAGGATAGGNTATAGAGAGAGAGTGAGGATATGACATGCCGACATGGCTTGTCGGCATGTCAGCCTGATGTTACTGGCCAGTTTAANCAGTTTGTTGGAGGTCGTACTGTTATGGTGTTAATAAATTCTATTGANTTGAGCAAAAAAATGGTGATGATCTGTTAATGCTCAGGGTGCGTTCTTGCATGATTAATAATGGATTCTGTTCTTTCAATAATCTTTTTTGCGTAGGCCTGGTTATTGCGAGAATCCAGGACGGTTTGGTATTCTTGTTTGATGCTATGTTTTTCAATATCGGTCAGGTTATCCCATTGTTTCTTTGTATGGCCAAAGTAGGGGCCAGTGCAGGCAGCAGTCATTAGCAGAAAAAAGATAAAAAACATAATAGAGTAATTTCGTTTCATAGATACAATAAAATATAATAACGATGAGTGAGTTTATAGTATTAATTGTATAATTATATGAAAAATTTAGAAAGTGGTCATTGGTGGACAACATAGCGTCCGCTAAAGATGACGCAGGTTTCCTGTTCTGCTTCAATGCGAGACTCCAGCTGTATCCTGGCAATTCCCTTTCTTTTATACATAGAAATAAATTTATCTATCGCTTCCTGATTTTCAAATGAGCAGCGGCTAATAATAGTAGAGGTGACGGGTTTGATGAATTGAGTATGACTCTCTTGTATAACGATGTGTCCCGCCAGACCATGCTGTTTCAGTTGCAAGAAAATAAGACCCCAGCCAGATAAAACAGAGATGGAATAGAGGCTGCCACCAAAGGCCGTGCACTTATGGTTAATATTATTGTCCAGGGGAGCAGATAGTGATAATGACAAATCAGTCGATTCGGCAATTTCAATACCAATAGACTTGGTCAGTGGTATTTCTGTATGGAGTATATTTTGCAAGTTACTATTCATAGACGGCGCAATAATGTTCTACTTCAGGGAAGGGGTCATAAAAGTGATGTAATAATGCCTTCCATTCGCGGTATTCATGCGACTGCCGAAAACCCTGAGTGTGATGCTCCAGAGTTTGCCAATGGACGAGCAATACATATCGATTGTCGATCTCAAGGGAGTGTTGGAGTTGATGTGATAGATAACCTGGCATCCGGGCAATAATAGTCTGGGCCTGAGAAAAAGCCCGTTCGAAATCTTTTTCCTGACCAGGTATAACGTTGAGTATGGCAAGCTCCAGAATCATAGTAATAGTGTGTCCAGTCAATTAACAGGTAATAAGATGCGAGTAGTATCTGATAATATAGTGTATTTTATATCTGAGTTAAACTGCTTTCCTGGTTGCAACCAATGTACGGCAGGTTAAGGGTTGATCCAGGTTTTTACTGTTAGTGGCCACTGGATCAGAAATGCTTGTTGTGGATCTCCCCATAGTGTGGACAGGTCTTTATTCAGTGCATCAACAGGGTGAATACCCGTCTCACTATGATAACGTTTGACCGCTGACCACGTGTGTAAGTAACCAATAAGTTGATTGAAGGTCCAGTGGCTTTCCATCGTTAGTATGCGAGGGTTTTGTTCTTCAAGGGGGAAATGGATGTCCCGATAAGCATTGTCTACCATGTCGCGTTCTGGTGGCCAGTAAGGTCCCAGTGTGGTATTACACAAGTGTTTTACCACGGAGTCGATAGCGGGATTAATCTCAAGTAAACCATATGTCCATACGGCCAGGACCCCACGAGTTTTTAGTACACGCATTACCTCGTTGGAAAATTTTTCCAGGTCGAACCAGTGCAATGCCTGGGCAACTGTCACCAGATCGATTGAATGTGGGGCCAATGAGGTTTTTTCTGCTTTTTCGACAAGATATTTGATATTGCCTTTCTTAATCGTATTGGCTATCTGGTTGTGACTGGCGTCGGTAGCGATGACTTCAGTAAAATAGTCGGACAAGGGCAAGGCCGATTGCCCACTGCCGGTCGCGCAGTCCCATGCCTTGTCACTGCTGGGTGAGAGTGTAAACAGGTAGTCAAATAGTTCTTGCGGATAGGTGGGACGGTACTGACCGTATTGGTCAGATGCCTCGGAAAAATGATCATTGAAGTCAGTGTCCAAACACAACTCCTTATACGTCTATTGTTGATATGACATAATGACATTAAAGTCATTATGTCATTATTGCGATTGATTGATAATAATTTTAGTTTTAACAAGGTGGATACACAGTCGCAAAAAGCCGGCGCCGAACATAAATATAGTGACACTCGAGACAACAGGTTTTGTGTATAAATAGATACCATCTGCAACAGCAGGCCACTCTATATAGTCAAATGATTGATCAAACAGATAATAAAGTAGTGCGATGCCAGTGGCGTAGAATAATAGCTTGCGACCGGGTAGTTCAGTTTTTGAGTATATAATAAATGCACCATATAAAATGCATAAGGCCGTTACAAACGACAATATGTTGAGTATATGGTCCGCATATAATAAATAGTCTAGCTCAGACATGGGCGTCCTGGTTTATCAATGAGTAAAATAGCATTGTATAATATCAGCGTTGAATGACTTCGCAACCAAAATTCAAAATATTTCCATCGATATCTTTTATGCCAAAATCTCTCATGCCATATTCTCTATCGGTGGGTTCGATTATGATATCAACGCCAAGTTGCTGGCACCTGGAGAAATAGCGATCAACTTCGTTGGTGACAATATTAATATTGCACTTGCCACTATCATGCTTCGACTGTTTTGCATCAGATAAATGTAGGGTAACATCATCACGTTCGATGCCGATATAGGATGGCGGATTACCCCACTCAAACGAAACCTTGAAACCCAGTTTTTTTACATAAAAGTCCCTTGAGCGTAACAGGTTATTAACACTTAAAATGGGTGAGCAGCATTGAAAGCGGGTGCCGTTAGTATCTGTATTCATAATAATTCCTTTTATTGTCCATGACTTGAGTATAATTTACATATTTGTGAAAAAATTTAATAACTAATATTTTCACCAGGACTGCACCAATGAGAGCGCTTATTGACGATAGCGCCAATAAGGGTTCGAGTATCCACCCACTTAGCCTAAGGTAAAAACAGAGCGGCCACTAATATTATAGTATCTATTTAATGTTATAAACATAGTAATATATCCTCACATCTCAACCTTCTCGACTTTGCTTCCTGATGCCGCCATCGACACCTTCCCTGAGATCGTCCCTGGGCCAGCCATGAGTTGGAATAATTCTTCTTTCTGGCCACTGTCACTATTATTCCTTGCTAAGATGCGCCAGTTTATGCGCATGTTGTTCCCAATTCTTGCCATCAAACTGTTCAATGACTATTTTTTCAGGCTGTGGGTCAAGGCAATGCACATTAACATCATAACCATCGGGGTTTGAGCGTGGAATATAAAACGATTTTATTCCACAGACCTTGCAGAACAGATGTTTAGCTTCGCCTGAATCAAAGGTATAGGTTAATAGGTGGTCTTCACCTTGTAAAAGCCTGAAGCGGGATTTTGGTACAATATAGTGCAGAAATCCGGATTTGCTGCAAATCGAGCAATTACACTCCTGGCATTCCAGGGTAGCAGGTGCTTCGACTTCATAGTGCACCGCACCACAATGGCAACTGCCGCTGTATTTCATAAGTCACCTCGTTGATGATATCGGTTATTATTCACCAGAGTTTATATAAATGTTTTGGCGACATCGTAATCGTTAATTTTAAAAACAGGGACTGATTTCCCAATAAGTTTAATCACGGTAAATACTCCACAGAAATCGTCAGGGTCATAGAGTCAAGTGAGTACAATGAATAAATAATATAAGACCATTATCACCTGATGTCACTCATCATTTTTGCAATTCGCCTGGCATTGTCATTGGTAGACTTGCCCAGGTTATTAATAATAATCTTTCTTTCCGTTTCAGATCGGTTTTGACTCAATTTATACTTTGCCTCAATTCGCTCGACAACCAGTTCGAAACCGACAATGGCATCCAGCATACTGTCAGGGTACTGAAGCGTCCAGGGGGGTTCCTGCGAGGCTTCATATTTTTCAGTAAGCGATTCTATTATATTTATTAACGTCTTTTTATCATCAATGACCCTGCCTTTGCCAATCATATGAACGACAGAATAATTCCAGGTAGGAACTCCGGGGCCTTCATAGTTTGATGGTGAAATATAGGTGTGGGGACCCTGAAAAATAACCAGTGATTCGTGCTTACCATCAAAATGTTTCCACTGCTCATTACTTTTTGCCATATGACCCAGGATGGTCAAGTTATCACTGTCCTCAATCAAGAGTGGATAATGGTTGGCCAATGGTGCACCGTCTTTTACAGTCACCAGGGTGGCAAATGCATAGTCTCTTGCCAGGTCAATAATTCGGTCTCTGTTGTGTTCTTCAAAATGTTTCGGTATATACATAGTTTATTGATCTATCAGTTTGGCCTAAGTGTGCACATGTAAAAAGCGGGTGCATTTATTAGATGCCAGTCATTTTCTCACCGACTTTTGTATCAAATTTATCCTTGTTGATAACAAAACGTTCGTGGCGTCCTTTAGAAATCAAGTCAATGCCATCGTGTGCCTCGACCATAAATGTCAACTTTTTCCCATCGACTTCAATGAGTTCAACGGACGTGGTGATTTCCAGGCCCGGTGGCGTAGCTGCTTCGTGACTGACATCAATATGGATACCAACGGTCTGTTCATTCGGCCAGTCAAGATGTGGATTGATGGCCTTGATACAACTCCATTCGAGTAGACCGACCAGAAAGCCGGTAGCGAATACATCGGGCATAGCCAGGAATTCTTCAGACTCGGGGTATAGGCATGGAACCGTTTTATTTTGCGGGACAAGAAATTTGTGTGTGTATTTAATGCCAGGTTTTAAGGTTTCTTTCATTAGCCTACCTCATTAAGTATGAAAGTTAATATAAATGGATGCGACATGATTATGACAGATGCTGGTTATCCTTGCGTCCTGGAATAGTACTATGATATGTCTGGTCATTGTATTGATCATAGGTCCGTTAATTAAAGATGAGTGAATCCCTTATTGTAGCACTTGCTATAAGGTATATTATCTGGATGTCAAAAAAAAGAAAGCTGAATATGATTGTATTATTGATTGACGGGATCCTTGAATATTGGCCTCATAAAAGAGCGCTCAAAACTTAAAAAGCATTTTGTCTGTCGATAATATTCCATAGCTGCCTGACACGCTGAATCACTGGATGCCTTATCTCTGTAGACCTCGTACTCTGCGAGGTTTGGGAATGTGAACAAGGCGACTGAAACGTTATTGGGGCCTTCATGGGGTAAAAAATATCCATGGTGAGTACCGCCGAACTTTTCCACCAGGGGAATCCAGAGTTTTGCATAATGTTCAAACTCTTTAATTTTAAATGGATCAATGATGTAACGAAGATAGCAAGTGACCATATACAACTCCCATATTTGACGAATTTGTTTACAAAAAAATAACACTGTGTTGACTCTAAAAAGGGTAGTGCCATTGAAGAGTGAGTCGTTACGGATATTGTTGAAGTGAGCTCACCTATGGCCCTGGGTTATTTATGTGTTCAGGTTTTTTGCCTTATCGGCATTTGTTTTCCAATCCATACGCAACTCACGATCAAGATCACAAATATTATTGTTTCAATATCGATAACTTCACCAAGAAATAGTACTGAAGCAAATAGCGTAATAAAAGGCTGCAGTAATTGTGTCTGGCTTACCCTGGCTATACCTCCCAGCGCCAGACCTTTGTACCAGACAAAAAATGCGAATAGTTGACTTACCAGGGCCAAATAAAGAAAACTGGCATAAGCTATTAGCGAGATATTTGATAATGTCTCAGGTGCATAGTTTATCGTTGGAACGATAATAAAAGGACATGCTAAAACTAGAGCCCAGCAGATAACCTGCCAACCACCGATATCTTTTGAGAGCCTGGCTCCAACGGCATAGCCAATTGCTGCGGATAGCACAGCGCCAAATAGGGCTAAATCTGCGATATGTATTCCGCCTGAGTCCTGTAGAAGTGAATACAAAATGACCAGGCCGCCACCCAGTATACCCACCACCCAGAAAGCTATGCTGGGTCTTTCGTTTCCAATAAGTACGCCAACCAAGGCGGTGGCTAAAGGTAAAATGCCTAAAACAACACCACCATGAGAGGCAGGAACATACATCATGGCCCATGATGAAAAGACGGGAAAACCAACAACGACGCCAAGTGCCACTATAAGCAGTTGATATATTTGGCTTCTATTGGGAATTGCTTGACGGAAACAAAGTAGAAATATAGCTGCGAAAATCGAGGCCACTACAGCACGACCCAGGCCTATAAATATAGGGTCAAGATAAGGAATGACTATCCGGGTTGCGGGCAATGTTAAGCCGAATGCACTAACCCCCATTATCCCTAATAGCATTCCTTTCGTCTCATTGTCCATGATTAATATTTACCAATGTAATATTAACGGAATAGCAGGGCGTAAATCCTTGCTGAAACCACACTTATGTTCATCAAAAGTTATTTCCATGAGATGCTGTTTTCCATATTCAATTGATAATCTATCCGCGGTATTGGCAACGCCCAGGATGTCCGACATAGGCTCGGACGGGGTGTAAACATGTACATTGCTGACTGACTCGAATGTCCCTTCCTCTTCAAGACTGTGGGAGTGCCCTGGCTCTATGAATGGAACATAGAAGCACAGTGGTTCGAGTAGGTTACTGGAATTCGTTCCAACATGAAATGCCCAGGGTGGATCAAAATAGTCAGGTTGGTATTCCCAGCCTGCAAAAGGCATTTTCAAGATTGCGTTGTCTTTTCTATTTAAAATCACACCAAATGGTGACGCTGTCGGAGTTTGTGAGCGCATATGTAACAACATATTCTGCCCAGGACCTTTAGTCGCTTCATCCGCATCATGAACCCACAAAAATTCCAAAGTAGTATTTGAAAAATTGAAACGTCTATTGGATGTGCCTTGCCCTTCGTGCTTATTTCGTGTGCCTTCCTGCATGCCAAGCGAGAGCAATTGTTCGGCGACCATGGCTTCAGGTTCTACAAGAATAAAAAAATGATGAAGTTCTAAAT
>JGI24023J19991_10000931_pt1 | contig 22930 bp, 19 predicted proteins | sample Cruoilmetagenom1_FD_19991 | JGI IMG/M metagenome (IMG submission 19991) | reverse complement strand
GGAAATGCCGTCGCGCAGTAGGACAGCGATCTCGGGCCAGGCGTCGTCGAGCCTGGAACAGGTCGCCTGGAGGGCGACGTGCGGCCGCGTCCGTTTCGCCGTCGACCCCAGGTCCGCATCGATGGAGATGCCGAGGTCGCGATCCAGGCCTATCGCGCGGCCCAGGTCGGTGCCGGCCCGCTCGCGCCGCTTGCCGTAGGCGCCGGCCAGGTCCAGCCCCGGCGTGTCGAGGACATGGCGCGCCATCCCGGACCCCATCTGTCCAGTACCGAGGATCAACACTCGGATCGGATTCCCCATGGGCCCGATGGTACTGCAACTTCGGGTGTCGGGCACCAGGATATCGGGGCGGTATGGAACTCAAACCCGCGCGAAGGTCCCTCGCACCTCCGGCGGCGGTTCACAGTCGACCAGGCTGACCACGACGATGACGGCAAAGCCGACCAGGAAGCCTGGAAGTCCAGTTCAATTGCCCGCCCATGGCTATAAGCCGTCTTTACGGAGCCTTGCATTCCAGGTCAGGAAAGTGACCGAAAGCCGACTTTACCGTAACTGGCACTTCTACGTTCAATGTGCGGTGCATCAAAGAGCAGGTTAAGATGGTTGCATGCCCCCGCAACCAATATTCATTCTCATCGTAAGCTATTGATAAAACTAGCGTGCACTTTCAAACCCAAACGGCTGGTGTCTTGGGGTGATAGTGACCAAATCGCTCCCCCGCTACCAATGAAATCAATAGTTTAAAACGTCGTTTCGCTCAGGAAGCATAGAGGAAGCACGCGACATCATTTCGGGATGCGTTGCCCGATGATCGCGAAACCCTCGCATCGAGAAGAAACATTCACGCGACCCCCCGACTCCTCCCCCAGGCGGGGTGGGTCGCCTGCTGTTCAATCACCACTCACAACGGTCGCGACAAAAAAATAGATAGGCCCATGTTCCGGTTTGCCTGACGTGACCACGCCCCATCGGTACCGGCGCACCGTGGTAGCTGTGGAAATGGGCGTTAGATCGCGATCCGGCGGCCCGTCGTGCGCGTGACCGATCGTCGGCACACAACCTCCACGGCCAAAGCGCTGCCCGGGGCCTTTGCAATCAAACGCCGGGGCAGGTCGAAACCTTTCGCTGCTACCTCAGGCCTCTTCCTTGCTCACCTCGACCGGGGTGTTACCGATCTCGTCCAAGCGCCGTTGCAGGCTTAGCTTATCGAGCGAGCGCACCGGCAGGTTCGTAAAAATGCCGATCCGGGTGCTCAGCATCCGATACGTGTCGGCGAAAGCGGTACGCCGGACCGATTCGCGGCCGGTCACGGCCGCCGGATCGGGCAGACCCCAATGGGCGGTCACGGGCCGGCCGGGCCAGACCGGGCAGACCTCGCTGGCGGCGCTGTCACAGAGCGTAAACACAAAGTCGAGCGGGACGGCGTCGGGGCCGGAGAATTCTTCCCAGTTTTTTGATCGCAGCTCAGCAGTCGGATGATTCATATTCGCGAGAAGGTCGAGGGCGAAGGGATGTACCTTGCCCTTGGGTAGGCTACCAGCGCTGAAACCTTTGAATTTGCCGGCACCAAGGTGATTCAGAATAGCCTCGGCCAAGATGCTGCGGGCCGAATTTCCAGTACACAGAAACAGGACGTGATAAGGCTTTTCCGCCATGGCTTCGTCCCTCAGGCGCAAACCAACTCTTCAAGCAGAGGCTGGCAGGCTTCGGGGCGTCCACCGCAGCACTCCTCCATGAGATAGGCCAGAAGGCCGCGCATACCGTCGAGGTCGGCTATGTACCGAATGCTGCGTCCTTTACGTTCGCTTCGAACCAGCCCGGCGCGCGCGAGTACACCCAGATTGGTCGACATGGTGTTTTGTCTGACGACGAGCCGACTAGCGATTTCTCCGGCGTAAAGGCCGTCCGGGCCGGCTTTCATGAGCAGGCGAAATACGTCCAAGCGCGTGTCCTGGGCAAGTGCCGACAAGGCCTCCAGAGTATGCTTTTTATCCATATATCGAGAATAATTGATATATGGATGTCGTCAAGCTCGAAATTTTGACGGCCAGACCGGTGAGATAGGTCGTCTTCGGGCCGATTTCGCTGTTCGCGAGATTGGGCCGCGCGATTTCGTGGTCCACATACGCGTACTGTTGGCCGGGATCTTACCGACGCAGCAGCCGGTGAAGATCAGTAGACGGATCGATTGCGCCCCAGTCGAAGGCTGCTGGTCAGACGAGCCGCCTGAGGTGTAGTCTTATTCCCAATTAAGAATGATCGGACTGGTAGGGACCGGTTTTGTTTTAAGGGGGAGGAAGAGATGTCGGGGCGGATGGCGCCTGGCACAGCGGCATCGTCATCAACAAGGGCCAACTTATCTCACCGTCGGCGGTTTCTAGCGAGCCTGGCAGGTGTGGGCTCCCTCGCGCTTCTGCCGGGGAAACTGCAAGCTGATGGCCAAGAGGTTCGTTTCGGCCTTACGCCCGTGTTTCTCAGCTCTGATCTCGAGCTGCTGACACGCCTGAAGGCGTATTTGACGGCATCCGTCGGTCGGCCGGTGGAACTGGTGATGCGCCGGACCTATCAGGAGATCACCGCCCTGCTGCTGTCTGGGTACCTGGACGCGGCTTGGATCTGCGGCTACCCGTTCATTCAGTATCAGGACCGCTTGAGCCTGGTCGCCGTCCCAATTTGGCGGGGCCAGCCGCTTTATCAATCCTACCTGATCGTCGATCGGGAGAGGCCGATCGACGATGTGTCCGATATGCGTGGTGACATCCACGCGTTCTCTGATCCGGACAGCAACTCGGGCTATTTGGTCACGCAAGCCCTGCTGACGGCTGCGGGGGAGGTGCCGAGCACGTATTTTCGCAAGACGTTTTTCACGTATTCGCACCGGGATGTTGTGCGCGCGGTGGCCTCGGGCTTAGCGGCAAGCGGTAGCGTGGATGGTTATGTCTGGGAGGTGATGTCCGAGATCGAACCTGAACTGACATCGATGACCCGCATCGTTCGCAAATCCGAGTGGTTGGGGTTCCCGCCGATTGCTTGCGCCAAGGCTCTGCGCGGCAAGCCAACAACTGAACGCATTGCCCAGGCCCTGCTCACCATGGGCGACGATCCGGCTGGCCGGCAAGTTCTGGATATTCTTCGTCTCGACGGCTTTACCCCCGGAGATGATGGTCTGTTTCGCGGTATCGCGCAGAAATACGACCAGGTTCGGAGGTTGGGATGAAACGCTCCCTGCGCCAGATCAGCGCCTGGCCGGTGGCCGTCAAGGTTCCTTTGGTTGTTGCCGTCCTCATGGTGGCGGTCAGCGCCGTCTTGTCGAACCAGATCCTGGTCCGTTTGTCACAGACCCAGCAGCGGCATCTGGAGCAGTTGGCCAGTGCCTATCTGGATGGACTGTCGTCATCGCTCGTCCCCTATGTGTTGCGCGACGGTATCTGGGAAATCTTTGATCAACTGGATCGCAGTCGTGAACGTTACGCCGGTCTGAGCGCCGTCTATACAATTGTCGCAGGGCAAGACGGCAAAATACTGGCGGCATCCGATCCGCACGAGTTCCCGTCGCAAGAGGCGGTACCACAGGCGCTGATCGAAAGGTTCGTGACCGCCGGCGACCTTGCTCTGGCGGAAGACGAGGGCCGGGCCTTTGTGCGCCGGCCGCTGTCGTACCAGGATCGGCCGATCGGTGCCATCTACGCCGAGATCGATATCCACGCGCTGCTCGCCGAACGCCGACAGGTACTGCTGACGCTGATCGTTACCAACGGCGCCCTAACACTGATATTTGCCGGGTTCGGTTACTTGGCGGTGCGCCGCATGGTCCGGCCCATCGACATATTGGCAGAGCATCTGGAACGCGGCCGCGGCGGCCGTATCGAGCCGGTTCCGAGAGGCCAAATCGGCCCCAAGAACAGCGAATTCGGTCGATTATTTCGCCGGTACAATGCGTTGGTTCGAGCCTTGAGCGAGCGCGAGACATTGGCGGCGCGCCTGGCGGAGGAGGAGAGGATGGGCAGCCTGGGGCGCTTGGCCTCGGGCATGGCGCACGAGATCAATAACCCGCTGGGTGGCATGTTCAACGCGATCGATACAATGGAACGACACAATGATGACCCGATGGTTCGCCACTCGTCACTGCAAATCCTGAAACGGGGGCTGGTCGGTATTCGGGATGTGGTTCGCGCGACCCTTGTGACCTACAAGGCCAGCGGCGAATCCACACGGCTACGGGCTCAGGACCTGGATGATCTTCGTGCCCTGATTCAACCGGATGTCGGCCGGCGGCGGCTTGCTCTGGCGTGGCGAAACGAGTTGCCGGACGTGGTCGCGCCTGCCGCCGGCCCTGTTCGCCAGGCTGTTCTGAACTTGTTGCTGAACGCCTGCGCCGCTTCACCTGTGGGAGGGCAAGTTTGCCTGGTGGCAGCCGTACGCGATGGTGCGCTCGTCATCGAGATCGCTGACCAGGGCCCGGGCATTCCTCAGGAGGTGGCAAGCATCATGAATGCGACAGAGGTGGATCCACCACCACCCACGTGCGGAACCGGGCTTGGCGCTTGGATGGTCAACCGGCTGGTTCGCCAGATCGGTGGAGCCGTGCATGCCACACCATTGCCGGCGGGCGGAACGTTAGTTCGAATTGCTGTTTCAGTGGAACCGAACAAGGGGCTGCGCCATGTTGCTTGATGGTCGAAGGATTGGCGTCGTCGAGGACGATCCGGTCATGGGCGAATCGCTGCTACAGCGGCTGATGCTCGAGGGCTATGACGTGGACTGGTGGACATGCGGTCGCGATGCGGTCGCCGGTATCGGCGAGCGGGAGCACGATCTGGTCATCTGTGATCTGCGTCTGCCGGACATGCACGGCGAGGAGTTGTATCAGAAGGCGGTCGACCGCACCGAAACGCCCCCGTTTCTCTTCATAACGGCCTATGGGGAGATTGATGAGGCGGTGCGCTTGATGCGTGCCGGGGCCGGGGATTATCTGACCAAGCCCTTTGTCATGGACGATTTCCTGGGGCGCGTGGAGGATATGCTGAGCCGGCGCCCGCCGCTTCCCGGCCGGACGCCGGTCCTCGGGGTATCGACGGCAATGCGCACCGTCGAGCAGTTGCTGCGCCGCGTTGCCGATCTCGATAGCTCGCTGCTCATCACCGGCGAGACCGGTGTCGGCAAAGAGGTCTGCGCACAATTTGTACATGANGTATCGGCTGTTGCCGAGCGGCCGTTTGTTGCTGTGAACTGCGCGGCTATTCCGTCGAATCTTCTGGAGAGCGAGCTGTTCGGGCATGAGAAGGGCGCTTTCACCGGCGCGCACACGCGTCATCTCGGCTATGCCGAACGAGCGCGAGACGGTGTCCTCTTTCTGGACGAGATCGGCGATCTGCCGATCGCCTTGCAGGCGAAACTTCTGCGTCTCATCCAAGAGCGGACGTTCGATCGGGTCGGCGGTGAGGCGGTGGTGCCCTTCGGCGCGCGCGTCATATGTTCAACCAACAGAGATCTGGAAGTCGCGGTCAAGGACGGGCAGTTTCGCGAGGACCTCTTCTATCGAATAAATGTGATCCCCGTTCACGTCCCGCCGTTGCGCGAACGGCCCGACGATGTCCTGCCGTTGTTGCACCGTTATGTGGAGCACTATGCCTTAGCTATGTCTCGACCGCTGCGCGGCATCGCACCACATGCCGAAGAAGCCGCGCTGGCGCACGATTGGCCGGGTAACGTGCGGGAGCTGTGCAATCGCGTCGAACGCGCGGTGGCCCTGGCGAACGGAGATTTCGTGGCACTTGGCGATTTATTTCCAGAGGTTGCGGCCACAGCCGACAACGCTGTTGGCGCCCTATCCACTCTGGCAGAGGTGCGGGATGCAGCGGAGCGGCGACAGATCTTACGCGCCCTTGAGCAAACCGAGGGACAAGTCGCCAAGGCTGCCGCCCTGCTCGGCGTCTCGCGGACGACCTTGTGGGAAAAGATGAAGCGCCTAGACATCGAGGCTGACACCTAGCCGCCTGACGTTCGGATTTCCGAACCTATCCGCGTGCCGTCGTCAGCTTTCCCGAACGCAACGCCTCTGTTGCTTGATTCCAAACCTTTGAAGTCATAGGGATCGCGGGCGATTCCTGAACTGGCACGCCTTTTGCTTTTTGCATGGGACGGATAAGAAACCAGGGAGGGAGTCATGCCCAAATGTACTCGGCTGATTGATGTCGGCCGTCGACAGTTTCTGCGTGGCGGTGCCATAGCGGCGGCCGGCGCCGCGGCCACCACTGTCGCGCCGTCAGGACCGGCCAAGGCGGCATCCCGCGCGCGCGTGGATTACCCGTCCAACCGTCTTGCCAACGTCAGGGACCTCAAGACTAACAGGCCGATGGACATCGAGTATCCCGACGCTGACTCGCCAGGGGTGCTGATCAAGTTGGGCAAGAAAGTACCCGGCGGCGCCGGGCCGGGCGGTGACATCGTCGCCTACTCGATCTTGTGCCCGCACAAAGGTTATCCGCTGGCCTACGACGCCGGCGACAAAACCCTGAATTGCCCAGGCCACTACTCGCGTTTCGATGCCGAGTTGGAAGGCCAGCAGATATGGGGCCACGCGAATCAAAGCCTGCCCATGTTCGAGCTGCGGGTTGATGACAACGGCGACATTTTCGCCGAAGGCGTTGACGAGCTGATCTTTGGGCGCACACGCAACGTGTTGCAGGGCTAAGGGAGGATACCATGACCTACAAACGCGGAGTCGACCAACTCCCAATCCCGCCGAAAGGTGCCAAGGTACAGAACGTTACCTGCGACTTTTGCATCGTCGGCTGCGGCTACAAAGCCTATAGCTGGGATCTGAGTAAGCAAGGTGGTACAGCGGCCGGCGAGAACGCCTTTGGCGTCGATCTGGCACAGCAGCAGGGCGCCGACTCAGGCAACTGGTACCAGCCGTCCATGTACAACATCGTTGAGCAGGACGGCCGTCCGGTACACCTGGTTATCAAGCCGGATAAAGACTGCGTCGTAAACGCCGGCCTCAACTCGGTCCGGGGCGGGCGTCACGGCGAAACCCGGTATTCCGAGCAGATGGGCACCATGATTGACCGTCTGACCCATCCCCTGGTCTGGCGCTATTCTCAGCACATGCCGACCTCGTGGGACGATGCGCTGTCGCTCGTCGCCGACGTGACCCGGCGCGTCATCGAGGAATGGGGCGAGGACGGGGTTATCGTCTCGGCCTTCGACCATGGCGGCGCGGCTGGCGGTTATGAGAACACCTGGGGCACCGGCAAGCTCTATTTCGAGAGCATGAAGGTCAAGAACATCCGCATCCACAACCGCCCCGCCTACAACTCCGAGGTTCACGCCACCCGCGATATGGGTATGGGCGAGCTCAACAACTCCTATGAGGATGCGGAGCTNGCCGATACGATCTTCTGTGTCGGNGCCAACGCGTTGGAAAACCAGACCAACTACTTCCTGGCNCATTGGGTGCCAAATATGCGCGGCACGTCCATGGACAAGAAGAAGGCGATGCTGCCGGGCGAGGATCATGCGCCGGCCAAGGTCATCATCGTCGATCCGCGCCGCACGGTGACAGTGAATGCCTGCGAAGTAGAGGCTGGCAAAGAGAACGTTCTGCACCTTGCCCTAAAGCCGGGCACCGATCTGGTCCTGCTCAACGCCTTGCTGACGGAAATCGTCGACAAGGGATGGCAGGCGAAGGAATTCATCGCCCAGCACACCAGCGGCTTCGACAAGGCCCTGGCGGCCAACCAAACCTCGGTCGACGAGGCGGCGAAAATCACCGGCCTTGCCGCGGCTGACATCCGCAAGGCAGCCGAGTGGATTGCCAAGCCCAAAGCGGGCGGGAAGTTGCGCCGCACCATGATGTGCTACGAGAAGGGGCTCATCTGGGGCAACGATAACTACCGTACTAACGCGGCGCTGGCGAACCTCAGCTTCGCGACCCATAGCGTTGGGCGCGAGGGGACCGGCTGCGTCCGACTCGGCGGCCATCAGGAAGGTTACGTGCGACCCTCCGATGCCCATGTGGGTCGGCCGGCAACCTACGTCGATCAGTTGCTGATCAGCGGCGAAGGCGGCATTCATCACATCTGGGCGACCGATCATTTCAAATCTACCCTGAATGCTGAGGAGTTCCGCCGCGTCTATCGCCGCCGCACCAACATCGTCAAGGAGGCGATGGAAGCGATCCCCTACGGCGACCGCGAGGCGCAGGTGGAGGCGATCATCAACGCCATCCGCCGCGGCGGTTTATTCTCCGTCGATGTTGACATCCTGCCGACACCGATCGGCGATGCGGCGCATGTCGTCCTGCCGGCGGCGACATCAGGCGAAATGAACCTGACGTCGATGAACGGCGAGCGACGCTTGCGCCTGACCGAGAAGTACATGGACGCGCCGGGCGAGGCCTTGCCCGACTGCCTGATCGCGGCGCGGCTGGCCAATCACCTGGAAAAATCCTTCCGGGCGGCTGGCAATGATAAATATGCCGACCAGTTCAAGGGATATGACTGGAAGACTGAAGAAGACGCCTTCATGGATGGTTACCACAAGCACGCGGGCGGCGGAGAATTNGTCACCTACGAGCGTCTGCGGGCCATGGGAACCAACGGGGTGCAGGAGCCGGCCGTTGCTTTCGAGAACGGCAAGCTTGTGGGCACGTCGCGTCTCTATGTGGACGGTAAATTCGGCACCGACGATGGCAAGGCGCATTTCCAAGCGGCCCAGTGGCGTGGGCTGCAGGCCAAGGGCCGGGAAGCGCAGAGGGAGAAATATCCCTTCCTCATCAATAACGGGCGCAAGAACATGATCTGGCAAAACGCGTTCTACGATGTGCGCACACCGTTCGTGCGTGAGCGTTTCCCCGTGCCGCCCATCGAGATGAACCCGGCGGATATGAAGAAGCTAGGCCTTTCCGCCGGCGATTTGGTGGAGGTGCACAACAATGTCGGCTCGACCCAGGCCATGGCCTATCCCATCGCCACGGCGCGCAAGGGGGAATGTTTCATGCTCTTCTGCTCGCCCCTGGGACAGGTCGGCAACGTGGTCAGTGAGCACACCAACGAGCTGATGATCCCCAACTACAAAAACGTCTGGGCCAGTATCCGCAAGATCGGCCGGACGCCGGAAGCGGATAAGATCAGCTTCAAGGCACTGGAGTATCCGGGCAGCGCCTAAATTCTGAACTGAACGGCAAAGAATGCGGCGGCCCCCGGGCCGCCGCTCCCTTCGGAGCGTGCGCCCGCCCGGAAAGGCAGCGGTCCTGTCATTGTCTGCCTACACCAACTCGCGCAAGTTCGGTGTTCGGCGTATACGACTCCGTCGGATAGGTGTGCTCCAACTGCACCAAGGCCTTGGCCAGCTTGGCGAGCTCCGCATAAAAGGGATGCGGTGAGCCGGCCGCTACCTTGTCACAAAACGGCGGTAACCAACGCTCGAGGTGGTCACGAACAAAGGTGGTGCGAAGATTGCGCGCGGCGCTTGCGGTCGCTGAGTCGCCGTTCGCAATCGCCTCGGCCTCGCGCGCCCAAAGGTTCCGCATCACTTCGAGCTCGATGGCGAGATGATCGGGGAGGTCGTGGCAGTCGGGCGCGTAGTCGAACCCGGCCGCCTCGATGAATTGCTTGGCCCAAACCGTCGTCTCGCCCCACAGGTCGCCGGTGCTTCCCGGCATGTGTACCGAGGCATAGGGCGGGATGTGCTTTCCCGGGCCGATGAACAGGGCCGTGTAGGCGACCGCCAGCGTTTCGAGAACGTCCTCCTCCGGCCCCTCCAGGAATTCGCAGTCGAGCGCGACGCCGGTTGCGGTCAGGGCCTCGACCAACACAGGCTGACGCAACTCGTGTAGCAGCTCAGCCGTGATCTCGCGCCGAAAAACCCCGGCAAGAAGGCCATAGATGGCGCTACGATCCATGGCCCGCCCGGCCGCCCCAGCCTCGCCGACCATGGCGTCCATGGTCATGCGGCTGCGACCTTGGCGACGCTGACCACCGTATCCATCCAGCGCTCTTGGCCGCTAATCGGATCGGGATCGTTGGGGATGACCCAATTGGGGTGTGTGCCGAAGCTGGTCCACCACTGGTGACCAGCCTCGGTCTCTTCCTTGTCGGCAAATGGTGAGGGCTTGCCCGACGCGTAGCGGCCGTAGGCCCAGTGCCCACAATGCATTGAAACCGCGATGGTGCCGGGCACGACGGCCGGCGTCACCCGGGCCGTGATCTCGATTTCTCGCAGATTCGAGGTCACCTTGATTCGCTCACCATCAGTAATGCCCTGGGCGGCGGCCGTTTCGGGGTTAATCCACGCCGGGTTGTCGTGGTAGATCTCGGTCAGCCACTTGTTATTCTGGGTCCGCGAGTGAGTCTGGACGGCGACCTTGTAGGTGGTAAGGATGAGTTGATCGGACGCCATCGCTTCATGATCGGGAATCGGTGCGTAGCTCGGCANGGGAGCGAAACCTTTCTCCTTCATGATATCGGAATAGAGCTCGAAATATCCCGACTTGTTGACCTTGTCGGGCTTGAAGCCGGTCAAAACCTTGTCGCCGATGCGCTGGCCGACATAGCCTTTATAGGCGTTCTTGGTTCCGCCATAGCCTTTGGCGAGAGCTTCTTCCTCGCTCTTCGCGCCGGATTTTTGCCAGTTCCAATAGGTTCCCGTCGCCTCGTCGTAGACGACCCCCTCCTTAGCAAGCGCGTCGTCCTTCACGGCTTTCATGTATGAATAGTACTTGGGCTTGGCTTCCGGATCGTGCCAGACGCCGTGCTCGCGCATGTATTCAAATCCGCCGACTGCCTTGACCGCGTCGGTCATCTCGCACGATTGGCGAACGAACTCCTCCATCGTGCTCACACCGAGCGGGAAGCCCATGCGGTCGGCGAGCTCGCAGACGACGTCGGCAAAATTCCGCACCTCGCCCAGCGGCTGGACCACTGGTTGACGAATATAGTACTCGGGAATCTGGTTCGGAGAGGCATGGTCCTCCCAATCCCAGCGCTCTAGGTAGGTGGCGTCGGGCAAGATGATATCGGCGAGCGAGGACGATTCGTCATAGAACGGACTTACCGCCACGGTGAAGGGAATGAGATTCTCATCCTTCAGCACGGCCTCGTTCGCCGCGCAGTCGCCGTTGGAGTAGACGGGCTGGTAGCAATACCACATGTAGACCTCGGGGCGACCGGCGCTGCCGTCCCGAATCATGTTGAGCACTTGATGACTGACATGATGCGTGGGTAGGGCGACCTGACCGGGGAAACCATCGAGAATATTGAGTTTCTTCCCTTTGGGTTTGTCCTTTGGGCCCTTCGGATATTTCCATTTGGCGCCCACCGCTTTGCAGCGGCCGCCCGGATTGTCGATGTTGCCGGTGATCGCCGCCAGCATCTGGATCGCGCGCTCTGCTTCGGGGGCGTAGTAGTGTGCGACCGCGCCGCGGTAACTGACCAGGCAGGCCGGCTTAGTGGTCGCGAACTCACGGGCGATAGCGCTGATTTTCTCGGCCGGGACGCCGCTGATCTCCTCCGCCCATTCGGGCGTGTACTGCGCCAGGTGTTGTTTGAGCGCGGCGACCTTTTCGGCCGTGCTTGCGTTCGGGTCTTCTGTTGCCTTGCAGAAGGTGAGGAACGCCTCGCCCTCGCCTCGGTAGAGGTCCTCGCTCATGATGACGTTACACATGGCTAGCGCAACGGCGATATCAGTGCCTGGCCTGACCGGTACCCATTCGGCCGAACGCGCGGCGGTGTTCGACAACCGCACGTCGAAGGTCACCATCTTGACCCGGCGATCGGCCATCGCCTTGATCAGTCTTTGTGCGGACGGGACGTGGTTGGTATGGGCTTCCAGCACGTTGGAGCCAAAATTGAGCACGTACTGGGTATTGTCGAAGTCCCAGTTATCATAGTGCTTGCCCCAGGTCAGCTCCTGCCCGGTCCACTTGCCGCCTTCGCAAATACTGGTGTGATTGCCGACCGTCTTGGTGCCGTAAGTGTTGAGGAACAGGCTCTTGATCAGCTTGCTCGAACTCGCCTTCATACGGCCATAGTGGAACATGAACTTCTCGGGTTCGCCGTCGTCACGCAATTTCTTGAGCCGCCCTGCAATCTCGCCGAGCGCCTCGTCCCAGGTGATTCGCTTCCACTTGCCTTCGCCGCGCGCACCAGCGCGCTTGAGGGGATAGAGGATGCGGTCGGGATCGTAGACTTGGCCGACACCGCCCTGGCCCTTGGCGCACATCTTGCCCTCGGTTCTGATCGAATTGGGCTGCGGCTCGATTTTGACGAGCCGATCGTTCTCCGTGTAGCCGATCGCGGCGCAGCGCGTAACACATTGCCAGCAGGCCGTGGCGATGGCCTCGCGTTCCTTGCCCGTGAGCGGCGAAAAATCCTTGCCGCCTTGGAGCAGGGCACCTCGCGCGGAGATTAAGGCGTCGGTACCAGCGAATGTCGCGGAGGCAGCAGCGGCGGCTGTGCCAAGTTTGAGAAAGTTGCGGCGGCTGAACATCGTCTCCTCCTTAGATTCCAATCGGCCCGGTGATCTGGCCGGCAACGACGACGACGTAGCGGAGCGTAAATCCACCGACGAGCACGAGTACGGCAACGCCGATCTCAACGCCTTTTGGGATAATGAAGTCGCGGTGATAGAGGAGCTTGGGGATGACGTAGTAGATCTCTATCAGTGCCGGAACTAAAAGGCCGAGCACGATGAACACGACCCAGAACAGCGACGCGAGGCTGCTAGTCGTAAAGAGCACCGACACGGCTTCCTGGACGTTGCCGATTGTGAGCTGGGCATACATCGCGAACAAGAATACGGCCATCAACTCGAAACCGATCAGCATGGCGTCCGACGCCGTCAGCAAATAGCCGGTGTGAACGATGTGCCGTTCCGATTCGGGCTCGGTCGCGCCGCTATGGAAAAGCGCCCTGAGCAGGAGGATGGCGGCAACACCGGTGGACAACGCCGAGATCAGGAACAGGAGCGCCAGAATTGGCGAGTTCCAGAACGGCCGTGAGGGCATCGCCCCCAGGAGTATGCCGGTATAGACCGCGGTCGCGATCCCCAAGGGGACAGCGATCCATGATACTACGTTGCGCAACTTGTAGCGCTGCTCAGTGGTGAGTCCCGGCGCGTTCCGTATGTAGGAATAGGCGTAGACGAGGCTGACGCCGATCGTGACTGTGATCAGCCAGGTCCCGATTGACATCGGCGACAGGTTGAGAACCTTGTATAGATTCAGGAACCTGAGCCAATTCCCGGTCTGGAACGATCCGAGCTCCAGAACCAGCAATCCCGAGCCGATTATGATCGGAAAAGGTGCCAGAAGTGCGCCATACCGGGCGGTCTCCACGTGCATGCCGCGTCCATGATCGCCGCCGCGCAAGAACATCGAGGCGCTGACGGTGAGTGCGCCCGCGCCGACCCCGGCCAAGAAGAGATAACTGATGACGGGCAAGCCCCAGGCAAATTCTTCAGACATGGCTAGGCCCTCTCTTGGTTGCGCCGGTGCGTATCGACCCGGATGTACTCGTTGCGTTGCCCCGGCTGCCGAGGATCGGAATGATCCGCGTTGATGTAAAAGACGTTCGGCTCGGTGCCCATCTCCTGGCGCAACACGGTGACCGGATTGCTCGCGATCATCTTCGAGATCTTGCTTTCAGGATCGTTGAGATCGCCGAAAATGCGGGCGTCGGCCATACAGGTGTTTACGCAGGAGGGCTCTAATCCCTGTGCAACCCGGTGCAGACAGAAGTCGCACTTGTCCGCGGCTCCAGTGACCGGATTGAGGAACCTTGCATCATAGGGACAGGCCTGGATGCAATACTTGCAGCCGATGCAGATATCGGGGTCGACGACCACGATACCATCCTCTTCGCGCTTCCAGGTCGCGTTCGCCGGGCAGACGGGGACGCACGGCGGGTTCGTACATTGGTTGCATAATCTGGGCAGAAAGCTTCGCGAGACGGTCGGGTAATTTCCCTTTTCTACGTACTCGACCCATGACCGCGTCGATCCCAAAGGCACGTCGAATTCGGCCTTGCAGGCGACGCTACAGGCATGACAGCCGGTACATCGTCTGAGATCCATCAGCATCCCATAGCGGGGCTTTGTCTCCGTCCCCGAGATCGCCGCTTGCGCCGGGTGTGGAAGCGCGGCGGCAGCTCCTGCACCGAGCACCGCGGTGCCTCCGGCTTTCTTCAGAAACTCCCGGCGGCTCGCGGCTGGGTACTCGTTTGCATCAACCATGGCGACTTCCCATCAGATGGAGGAGAGTTCTTTCGGCACCTTCATTTCCTGGGAATATTTCAAATGTGCGGTGGGTCGGCATTGATCTGTATCAAGAAAAAGCCTCTGTTCGGCGCAGCCTTGCTGCTACCGATCGGGGGTCCAGGCGGTGCGAAGGTTAATCTGTTCTCGGTTGGCGTCTGCTTTGATGCAGATCATGGAATACGAATCCGACACGAGCTACTTGACGACGCATTATGAGAGAACATCGTCCCGGTATCGAAGAGCTTGACGACAGCGGGAGTGCTGAGCGGCCCTCCATGCTGGTCGGAATTCGTGATGCAGGGAGAGCGGTCGCGACTAGGTCGCCCTCTCTGCGTTTGCATGTGTCGATCCCGGGCCGGCGTTAACCACCCATCGGCGTTGGCCGAGGGCAACGGAGGAAAAAATGCGAAAACTAGCGTTTATGCTGAGTTTGGCCGTGCTTGCCGCAGGGCCGGCTTTTGCCGCAGAGTCGGCCTCTATCGAGTGGGCGAACGTTCCCACCAAGACGGTGCCGCTGTTCTATCCGGGGCAATCCAGTTATCAGTGGTTGCGGAGTTCCGAACATAAGCGGGCGGACCGGAAGACCCAGCAGGGCGACAGCTGCATTTCCTGCCACGAGGACGAGGAGCAGGAGCTCGGGGAGTTGATCGTCAGCGGCCAGCGGCTGGAGCCCCATCCAATTGAGGGCAAGCAGGCGGTCATCGACTTGGCGGTGCAAGCCGCCCACGACAGCGATAACCTTTACCTCCGCTTCCAGTGGAAGACGCGCAACCCGTTCCCCGGTACCGCGCATCCGCACTGGCGCTTCGACGGCAAGGAATGGAAAGCGTTGGGTTGGCCGCGGTTGCACAAGAAGGTATGGGGCGAGGGGCAGCCGGCCATCTATGAGGACCGCCTGTCGATGATGATCGATGACGGATCGGTGCCCATGTTCGCCGAACAGGGCTGCTGGCTTAGCTGCCACAACGGCATGCGCGACATGCAGAATCTCGCCGCGACAGACAGCGTCAAGGCACATCCGTTGCTGGGTAAGGCATTGAAGAAGAAAGACGTTCGCAAGTATCTACCCGCCTCACGCAGCGACAATGACGTTTCTTGGGACAAAACCATGTCGGCGGAGGAGATCGCTCAGGTAAAAGCCAATGGCGGCTTCGTCGACCTGATGCAGTGGCGCGGGCATCGCTCTCAACCCATCGGCATGGCCGACGACGGTTATGTCCTTGAATACCGTCTGACCGATGCCGGCAAGAACGTCTTTGCCAAGAACTGGGATAAGGACGCGAACCAGCCAAAGTACATGTTCGATGAGAAGAAGGTCGGGTTCAAGTCGCGGACCATCGACGAGATTCGCGACACCTCGAAGCCGAGCTCCCTCATCGCCGAGGAGAATGCGGTGGCGTTCGATCCGAACGCCGGCTGGAAGGAAGGCGACATGATCCCCGAATACTACACCAGCCGCACGGGCGCCAAGGGATCGGCCTCCGACAACCAGGACGTCAAAGGTACCTGGAAGGACGGGGTGTGGACGGTCCTTTGGTCCCGCAAGCTCGACACCGGGCATCCGGAGGACGACAAGATCATGAAGGTCGGCGGCGTCTACACGGTCGGTTTCGCCGTGCATGACGACAATATCACGACCCGGGGACACCACGTTTCCTGGCCGCTGTCCGTTGGCATCGGCGCGGAGGCGGACATTCAAGCGGTTCCGATCAAGTAATCGTCACGCGGACAAAGCCCGGCCGGCCTTGCGACCGGCCGGGCGCCGCCGGCTACTGCCTCAGATGCCATTTCACCTTCAAGAGTTGGAATTAGCCAAATGCGGGTTTCCGAAGTACTCATGCGACGCGCTGTCGTCATCGCCACTATCGTGGTTTCGGTCGTCGCAATCGGCGTTGTGCTGGCATTCGAACCAATTACGCGCACGATCGTCGCCAGTCAGTTCATGTGCCTTGGCTGCCATACCAACTCGGAATACGATTATCGCGAGGCCGATTCGCCGTCCAAACGGCACCCCGCCACGCCGGAGGAAGGCGGTGATGCCGGTTGCGTCGACTGTCATGTGGCTGGGGGGCGGGTGAATTCGGTCTTTGTTTACACCCATTATCTCGTCGGAACCGACCTTTTTGGCGGCCTCCGGGAACGTAAGACAGAGCGCTTCCCGGCCGAGGTGACGCCGGTCGGCAAAAAGGCGTACAGGGTGCGCGACGGGCTGATGGAATACGACAGCGCTCCCTGCCGAACCTGCCACATCGAAACCGAGATCAAGCCGAAACGTAAACGCGGGCAAAAGGCCCACGCCAATGCCCTCGAGAACAAAGAAACCTGTATCGAATGCCACTACAATCTCGTCCACCGGGAAGTCGATCTGCGCCCGTTACCGGCCGAGTGATCGAGCCTGAAAGATCGCCTTATCCGAGGACGGGATTGAGCTCAGGCTTTGTACTGTCGCTTCGACATTCTCGGTACCCGCGCCGAGCGCCGTGGTGCCTCCGGGTTGGCTTCAGGGTAAAGCATCCTACATAAGTCTGGTCGGAAATACGGCGAGACGCGGGATTTGGTTTCGCCGTACGAACGACGCTTGGCATTAATGCTTTTGGGCAAACAGTCTGCATCTGGGCGGCTGCACCGATGCGGTGATACCGATCAACTAGAACTTGGGAAAACCAACTATGAAAACCCGCTTTGTTACGCTCGTTCTTTTTGCTGCCGTCGCTGCGTTCAATCCGGTGGCTGCCTGGGCGGCCGACTATAAGGTCGGTGACATAACGATCCACTCGCCCTGGGCACGTGCCACGTTCGCCATGGCTAAAACCGGCGTTGCCTATGTGACAATTCGAAATGAGGGAGATCAGGCAGACCGTCTCGTTGCCGCTAGCGCCGAGGTTGCCAAGAAAGCCGACCTGCACGAAAGCCTCATGGAGGACGGCGTAATGAAAATGCGCCCGGCGGGCGCCATCGAAATCCCGGCGGGCGGGATGGCCATGCTCGAGCCCGGCGGCTACCACATTATGTTCATGGGCCTGGTAGCCCCGTTCAAAGAAGGGGAGTCGTTTCCCCTGACGCTGGTTTTCGAGAGGGCCGGTCAGGTTGATGTCATGGTCGATGTTCTAAAAGCCGGCAGTATGGGCGATACAAAGATGAAGCACGCCGATTAAGCTATTGGTTTGCGGATCGATTCGGTTCCAGGTGGATTGATGGAGCAGGTGTTCCGGAAGCGCCTATCGAACAAAAAAGGGGGCAATTCCACATGCAGCGATGGATCGTCATTTTGGCTCTGGTCGTGGTTGCCGCGATCGGTGGCGCGTTGGCGCTGAACTTCGTCCGTCCGGCCAAGAATCTACCCACCATATCATCCGCCATAACCATAGGCGGGGCGTTCACTCTCATCGATCACGACGGCAGAACCGTCACCGACGCGGATTATCGCGGCCGGCATGCGCTCGTTTTCTTCGGTTATACGTATTGCCCAGATGTTTGCCCGACAACCGCGCAGAACATTTCGGATGCCATGGACTTGCTGGGCTCCGAAGCGGATCAAGTTCAACCCCTATTTGTTAGCGTAGATCCAGGGCGCGATACCGCCGAGGTTCTCAAGTCGTATGTCGGCAATTTCCACCCGCGAATGATCGGCCTGACCGGAAGTGCCGAGCAGGTCGCGGCGGTAGCAAAAGCCTACAAGGTGTACTTCCAGAAAGTGCAGGAGGAGGGGGCTGCGGAAGACGAATACTTTATGAACCATTCCTCAATCATCTACTTGATGAGCCCTGACGGGGAGTTCGTTGCGCATTTCACGCATGGGACCACATCCGACGATATGGCCGCTGAGATTCGGAAACACCTCTAGATACCTGTTTTGGGTGGCGGCGAGTCTGGAGAGCTTGACCGATTCAACGTGCCCGGCGGATCAATATTTGCCGGCGCATTCTTGTTGTCGGTCAAATCTAGCGAAAATGTATCGACAACCGGCGCTCCGGGTGCAAGATAGAGACGAATGTCTCATGCAGTCTAGATCCGTCAAAATCTTCGGCGAATTTCCGACCGCAAATTAGAAACCGGCAATGAACGCAGTTGTATTCAACGGGAGTCCTGCGCGCCGAAGTAGAGGCGCCGTATGCCCGCCCTTCATTCACGCTTAGTTCGCCATCCAGGGCGTCCGGCGGATGCCCGCTGTCTTGCAGAATCTAGCCCGAATTGCAGGACGCTGCGCCTTACGTTTGCGACCGGTGTTTCTCTATACGAAGGGATCGTCTTGCCGCTCCGAGGGGAGAAGATCACATCGGCGGTCATCAATCTTCTCGGCGGTCCCATGCAGATGATTGAGTATTGCATGCCGGCGGACGATGCGAGCGGCCGAACGGTTGCGACATATGGCGAACCCGGCCGGGAGCGAAACGGATACTTCCTGGGTGGAACGGCGACGCTTGGGCTCGCCGTCGACGGGCTACCATTCATCCATTGTCACGGTTCTTTTGTAACGGAGGCTGGTGACGTGCGTGGCGGGCACATAGTGACCGAGAAAACGATCGTTGGTTCAACACCGGTCACCGCATTTGCCCGCACGATCGACAGTTTCATCGTCCAACTCTCTGAAGATACAGAGACAAACCACCGTGTCTTTCATCCGCGTTCGACGTCTGGGGCGATCACTGATGGAGTCCATCGAAGCTGAACTTGGTAGCGCTGAGTTTGGTCGTGTCGAGCGAATGGTCTACGCCCGCATTCGACCCAACGAGGACCTTGTGCAAAGCATCGAGAAGCTGTGCCTTGCGCAAGGCATAGAGCGCGCCTTCGTCCGCGGTAGCCTCGGCAGCCTGACTGCCGCCTGTATTGAGACCCCGGCAGGCGGGTCGGTGATGATAACCGGGCCCGCGGTCGAGGTGGTCAATATCTCCGGCGAGGTCAGGACGGATGCCACCGGAACGCCCAGGGCCGAGCTGCACGGTGTGGTCTCGGACGCCAACGGACATGTGCGGGGCGGCCGGTTCGTGTCCGGCAACAACATCGTCTGCATCACCTTCGAGATCGCCCTCGAAGAATGGAAGCCGGACAGTCCCGCGTAATCCGCCTAGTCGGTTGCTTCGCGGGTGAGATCTAGGACGGCGACGCCATTTTTGGGCCGGGTGCGCGTGCGCCAGGTGTTGTGCGCCAGAGTTTGCTGTGCGTTAGCCGTGCCCGCCGTCCAGTGTTCCTCGATGGACTGTCGGGAGAATTCGTAGTCCTTTGATTGGGTGAAATAGTTCTTCCGACGGTGGATCAGGTGGACGATGGTCACCGCGGCATCACAGCTTAGTTCGCTCAGGGCCTGCACGTCGGGATCGTCGCGCCACTCGGCGGGTAGTTTACGGAGCAGGTGGTGCACCGCTCGGCGCATGGTCTGGGCACGGCGAAAGACGTCGGTGTTCAGGCGTGTGCGGCTGGAATAGCGGATGTCCTTCTCGCGCTCCGCCACCTCGGCCATGGTGCGCGGCATTGGCCCATGGGCGCTGAACAGGTCCACCTGAAAGACGAGCATGTTTGGCCGTGGCACCTCGTCCAGGACATATTGCAACGGTGTGTTCGAGACCAGGCCGCCGTCCCAGTAGTGCATGCCGTCGATCTCGATGGGTGGAAATCCGGGGGGCAGGGCGGCGCTGGCCATCACATGTTCCGGCCCGATGGTCTGTTTTCGGCTGTCGAAATACGTAGAATTCCCCGTTTTCAGGTCGACAGCCTCGACACTCAGCCGGACCGGGCCATCATTGATCCGCTCGAAATCGGCAAGATCCTCCAGTGTCGTGCGCAGCGGACGGGTATCATACATGCTCAACGCTTCCGGCGCGCCCGGCGGATACACAAAGGCCGGGGGAACCCGTGGAGCGAAGAAGCCGGGAAGGCCAAATGCGACCGCCCAGGCAGCGCTCGCCTCATTGAACAGTTCGCGTCCCCGTTCGCCGGGGACGACGGAGGGTGCCAGCAGCTTCGAGGATACTTGGTCCCAGAAGGCCCGCAGGCGCTCGACGCGCCGTTCCGGCGGGTTGCCGGCGATGATCGCCGCGTTGATCGCGCCCACTGAAATGCCTGAGACCCAGTCCGGCTGATGCCCGGCTGCGGACAATGCCTCATAGACACCTGCCTGGTAGGCGCCCAGGGCGCCGCCGCCTTGCAGGACTAGAACCGTCTTCTCGTCAGCGAGCTTCGGGGATGGGCGCGAATTGCTTGTTTTGTGGGCTGCTTTGTCGCTCATGTGGGGGTGGTTTCCGATAATGTGGCGGGCTGGTTGGGGCTTAGGTCTGTGATGCCTCGCCTTTAAGGTTGGGATGCCCGCCCGTGCTGTCGATGACCCCTGGCTTACATTTTCGTGATGTGTCGAACCTACTGAGGAAAGCGTGCCTTGCGCCTCCGCGCGCCGACGCTTGCTCGCCTCCCACGGCAATTCTTGACCACATGGTCAAAATTTGCTGTAGTGAGTGAAAGAAGCCGCGTGAGCGCCGGCCTGAGTTCGGTCCGCACGTGGCCGCCGGGAGGAGGCGCTTTTCTCATGAGTCAAAATATGGCCGACATTGCCGCTGGCCGACTGTCCGCGGCTGAATATGCGGATAACTTCACCGATCTGCATACGCCGTTGGATGATCATCAGGCGTTGATCGAGGCGGATCGCTGTTACTTCTGCGATGGGGCGCCGTGCACCACGGCGTGCCCAACCGGCATCGACATTCCCATGTTCATCCGTCAAATCTCTACCGGCAACCCGAAGGGCGCTGCCGCGACCATCCTGCGCGACAACATCATGGGGGGCATGTGCGCCCGCGTTTGCCCGACGGAGACGTTGTGCGAAGAGGTCTGTGTGCGCAACGACGCCGAGAACAAGCCGGTCAAGATCGGGCAGCTACAGCGCTTCGCCACCGACAAGCTGTTTGCCGCCGGGGCGCAGATCTTCAAGAAGGGCGCCGATACCGGCAAGCGGGTCGCCGTCGTCGGCGGCGGCCCGGCGGGCTTGTCCTGCGCGCATGCGCTGGCGCGGCAAGGGCATGCCGTCACGGTCTTTGAAGCGCACGATAAATTGGGCGGGCTGAACGAATACGGCATCGCGTCGTACAAAACCGTCAACAATTTCGCTCAGCACGAGGTGGATTATATCCTTGGCGTCGGCGGCATCACGGTGGAGCACGGCAAGCGCCTGGGCGACAACGTGATCCTGGGACAACTACGATCCGACTATGACGCGGTGTTTCTCGGCCTCGGTCTCGGCGCGGTTAACGCCTTGTCCTTGGAGGGCGAGGACTTGGCCGGTGTCCTGGATGCGGTCGCCTACATCGCCGATTTGCGTCAGGCGAAAGACCTGGCCAAGTTGCCGGTCGGCCGGCGTATCGTGGTCATCGGCGGCGGCATGACCGCCATCGACATCGCCGTGCAGACCAAGCGCCTGGGCGCGGAAGACGTGACCCTGGTCTACCGACGTGGCCGGGAGCACATGAAGGCCAGCGCCTACGAACAGGAGCTGGCGCAGACCAGCGGCGTGAAGATCAAATATTCGGCCAAGCCGGCGCGCTTGCTGGGCGAAGGTGGGCACGTGCGCGCGGTTGAGTTTGAATACACGCAAGCTCACGCCAAGGGCGAACGTTTCACCCTCGAGGCCGACATGGTCTTCAAGGCGATCGGGCAGAAATTCGTTGCCGGGCCGGTGACCGGCGGCAACGATGTGCTGGAGTTGGAAGGCGCGCGCATCGCCGTGAACAACGAGCGGCGCACGTCGCTGCCCGACGTGTGGGCCGGTGGTGATTGCATCGCGGGCGGTCAGGACCTGACCGTTGCCGGCGTGGAAGACGGCAAGATCGCCGCCGCATCCATCGACCGCTTCCTTCGCGGCGATACGGAATAACGGGAGTAACGCCTATGGCGGATATTCGCAGCGAGTTCCTCGGTATCAAGTCGCCCAACCCATTCTGGTTGGCCTCGGCGCCACCGACGGATAAGGAATACAACGTGGTCCGCGCCTTCCGCGCCGGTTGGGGCGGCGTGGTCTGGAAGACCCTGGGCGAGGACCCGCCGATCGTAAATATCAACGGTCCGCGTTACGGCGCCATTTACGGCGGCGACCGGCGTTTGCTCGGCTTCAACAACGTAGAGTTGATTTCCGACCGGCCCCTTGATCTGAACCTGCGCGAGATCAAGCAGGTGAAACGCGACTGGCCCGACCGGGCCATTGTCGTCTCGCTGATGGTGCCGTGCGAGGAAGCGGCGTGGAAGAGAATCCTGCCCTTGGTGGAGGATACCGGCGCCGACGGCATCGAATTGAACTTCGGTTGCCCGCACGGCATGTCGGAACGGGGCATGGGCTCGGCGGTCGGCCAAGTGCCGGAGTACGTCGAGATGGTGGCGCGCTGGTGCAAGCAGAACACGCGCATGCCGGTGATCGTGAAGCTGACCCCGAACATCACGGACGTCCGTTTTCCGGCGCGCGCCGCGCAGCAGGGGGGGGCGGATGCGGTCTCGCTGATCAACACGATCAACTCGATCATGGCCATCGATTTGGACAGGATGGCACCGTCCCCGCATACGGATGGCAAGGGCACGCACGGCGGCTTTTGCGGTCCGGCGGTTAAACCTATCGCGCTCAACATGGTTGCTGAGATCGCGCGCGATCCGGAAACGAGCGGCCTGCCGATCTCGGCTATCGGCGGCATCACCACCT
>JGI24023J19991_10000929_pt1 | contig 22934 bp, 22 predicted proteins | sample Cruoilmetagenom1_FD_19991 | JGI IMG/M metagenome (IMG submission 19991) | reverse complement strand
CCTTTGGGCCGAGCCCATGGCCCCGAAACGCAAAACCCGCCGCGGCGCTGGCCGGGCGGGTGTTTCAATCGCACTTTTCGATCGTGCCTTTAGGTACCACCAACAGCGTTACGCAGGCAATTCATCGCTTGGGGAAGATCGTCACAGTCCAAGGCAATCGCAGAGGGGTAGGGATGTATGTTGCCATGTTTCGAGACGGCCCTTCAGGCCTCCTCAACATGAGGACATTTGCGGTTTCGAAGAACAACCTCATGCTGAGGAGGCCGCGGTGCGGCCGTCTCGAAGCACGTGGCCGCCATATGCGATCGCCCCGCGCCACTGTGCCGGTGGTGTCGCCGTTTGAAATTCTGCCGAACGAACGCCCTGAAGGCCGCATTGAGCGGATCACGTCTGCTTTACGCCCAACAGCAGACGTATCAAGTAGCCGCCTCGTTTGGTCTGTGTCTGACCCGAAGGGGACGTTTTTTGGCCTACAGAGCTGCCAAAAAAATGGTGGTTTGCGCCCTGGTCAGAAAAAAAAGCCAAAATGCCTTATCCTGAGGTGCCGAGTGTGAGCACCATTTTTCCAATGTGCTTCTTAGACATGAAAGCAGCCTGCGCGTCCGCGATCTGCTCAAGTGGGAAAGTTTCGGCCACAACAGGAGATATGCGCCCGCGTTCGATGTATTCGATCAGATTGGAGAATACCTCGGGCGCCAAGACCGTGCAGCCGAACAGGCTTAGATCCTTCAGATAGAGGGTCCGGATGTCTAGCTCGACCAAAGGCCCGCCGATTGCGCCCGCCACGGCGTAACGTCCTCCCGGACGGAGCGCGTCGAGTAACTCCGGCCATTGCGGTCCCGCGACCAGATCGACCACGACATCGATGCTGTCCCGCCCAAGCTTTTCAACAACGCTGTCGTCCCGTGTGAGCGTCCGCTCGGCGCCGAGGCGGAGTAAGGCTTCCGACTTCGCCGGGCTGGTTACAGCGATGACCCGTGCCCCACGGGCCCTCGCCAACTGAATTGCCGCCGACCCGACACCGCCCGACGCGCCGGTGACGAGAACCCGATCGCCCGCTTCCGTTTTCGACCGTGTCAAGAGATTTTCCGCAGTGGAATAGGAGCACGGAAAGGAGGCGAGTTCGGTATCGCTCAGCGCGCTCTCGATCCTGTATGCGTGCCGCGACGCAACCACGGTGTATTCGGCAAACCCTCCGTCACATTCCGAACCGAAATACCAGGGTCGTTCCAGTATTTGCCCCTTCGCTTCCCGGAGGCACGGCTCGATCAAGACCCGCTCACCAATCCGATCGGCGCTGACCTCTTCCCCAACCGCAACGATCCGCCCGCAGACGTCGGCACCCTGGATGAGCGGAAAGTGAATAGGCGTGCCGGTCCAGCTTGCGTCTTCGCCGGCGCCGTCCTTCTTCGAATACCAGGCTGTCCGGGTGTTTATATCCGTATTGTTGACGCCCGCCGCAGCGATGCAAATGAGCACCTCGCGCGGGCCTGGATGGGGAACCGGGATGTCGCTGCGCACCTCAAGCTTATCGAGGTCCCCATGCCCGGTAAGCCACACGCCGCGCATCGTTCTCGACCGTTCAATCATGCGGCGTCTCCCTTGATAAGCCTAAGTGCGGCATCGCGGGCCGTCTACACTGCCGTTTCTATTCGGAATGTCCGGTGTTGGCTAATCGCGTCAAATCCGAGCGTCGTCCGGAGTGTCCGGTCTACCCCTGACTTCGGACCATAAGCCTGCAATGTCCGTTTTCTCGGCCTGGATGTCCGCTCTACCTCGGACGGCCGATACCGTTGGGCGAGGTCCGCCAAGACCGACTTTGACCCAACTGAGACATCCAGCACGATGAATCTCGTCGCGAGCTAATTCCGCGCCTCCAGGGCAAAAAACGCTCGCACCTGACCATTCTGGGACAAGGTGACGTTGGGGAAATTGCAGCTTAGCGAACCTAAGGTGATCCCGCGTTGGTCTATAAGGTGGCCGCGTGGCTGGGCTAGGTCGAATGGAACGCCTCTTCTTCCAGCAGCGTTTAGTTCCTAGGTTGCGATACCGATTGCTTCACCAGACATCGCGGCTGGCGAGCCGACGGTGCAAGCCTTCATGCGCCACGATCAACCGGCTTAGCGCCGCGAACCGTTCGTCGATAGCGCCGCTAGGGTACGATGCTTCCAAAACTAAGACACCGCGGTCAATCTCGGCCCAGTCCTCATCCGACAGGCATTGTACAGCGAGCGGAAAGAGCTCGTCATCCTCGGCCTTTATGTGGTGCCGATGCCGTTCGAGGAAAGCCTGCGCCACCCGGACAAACCGCGCGCGGTCCTCACTCGCGTCGGACAGTAAGTTGTCGACCGCAGCCTTGAACTCGTCGGTAAGCGCCGAGAGCTCCTCGTGCTCCGCAAGGAGATCGCCGACGGTGTTGATCGCCGCGGGCTCGGTAGCGAGGCGCAGCTTGCGGTAGATCAGATCCTCCTTCGGATGGTGACACAGCGCGGCGTAGCCCCGACAGTAGTCGAGCACGTCGTCGACAATATCGCGGTAGAGCTGACGGCCTTGCCGGTAGGATTCGACCTCCTGTTCCAAGACGTCGAGCACCATGGCGAGATTGTCGTGCTCCGCGCGCAGCTTGCGAAGGATTTCGATCATGGGTTAGGCCCTTCTGAAAGGAGTTCCGCGATTCTATTAGCCGGCGTGCGTAGGCTGCGCATTGACATAGCTCAACAGGGATTTCGCGGTCAAAGCCGAATAGATAAAGGGGACGCTACCCTTTTTAAGATACGGAACAGACCCACGGAGAAAAGGGTAGCGTCACCTTTTCCCGCCCTTTTCCAACCCGACAGAGCTGCAAGTCAGCTGCTTAACCTATAGATCAGCGCATCTTCAATAAGCTTTCCATTTATGACGTTGCCAGTAAACCGCATGCGAGCAATCTTCGGCTCAACCCTTACAACAGATTTCAAGAGCCGCAATAAATCATGATCAGGTTTGATCAGAGCTACTTCGAGAGCAGCGGTTTTGAGTGGAGTGGCTAGCTTATCAAGGGATTTTTTTATTTTTGCATATGACTTCTTAGGCCCAACTGAATTAACTAACGGAGTAGCAATCAATAAAATCCATTTTTCTTTTTGAGTGTCGAAGAGCCACAAAGCAGAATCAACATTGAACCGATCAGAATCCAGCTGTCGGAGGATTCTTTCGCCGTCCTCAATCTGAGTATCTACCAGTGTTGTACTAACCATTGAAGGATTCCATTCTGTTGATTTTCAATGGCATCGATTAAGTCGCGAGCCTCCAATGGAGTCACAGAGGTTGTGTATCGTATCTCTGGTCTCCAATCCTTGACTACGTTCCAACTGGAATAAAGATCGGCGTCATTTATTATATCTTGTTCCAGTTGGGCAAAAATACCGGCTGTTTTCATCAGTTTTTCGAAATCGTGTGTGTAAGTGTTATTTACTAAATTCTTATCTGGTATTGTGTTTTTCCTAAATTGTCCCGCAATGCAAACTTTAATAGCGCATTCTACGGCATACCCTACAATGTAATACGCAGACGCGTACCGTCTCTTGGACATCAGCACGTGTGCATCTGCAAGGCGTCCATCAACGAGGTTTTTGAGATCACGCCGGCGAATCATTTTAAGCTTCTGTCTCGGAGTTCATTCAAGGCTAGCGGTGCAGGCGCCGGGACTCGAACTCGCATGCTTTACGGCACACGATCTTATGTCCAACGGTGCTAGGATGGAACGCTTGAATGTCCCCTCCTGGCACTAAACGGACCTTATCGCCGTCACCATCTAACGGCCGCTCTCCACCGGCAAGCTGACGGGCGCGGAAAAGAGGACGCTACCCTTTTTTCTCGGAAAAGGGGACGCTACCCTTTCTTCCTGAGACTAGCGAATCGGCGTCGTCCCATCCGCGATCAGGAGTGCGCCATACAGGTCGGGACGGCGATCACGGAACAGACCCCAGGGAAAAAGGGTAGCGTCCCCTTTTTGGGCGCCCTGATTGAGATTTTCGTCCACGGCTGGTAAACAATGAAATCCTTGTTTGATTAAGAATGAATCCTTGCAACCAGGAAGAAAGAATTGACGACAACTGTGTTCGCAATGGTACTTGGTGCAGCCCTCCTTCACGCGGTGTGGAACGCGCTGGTGAAGGTGAATGGGGACCGTCTTATCATGGTGGCGACAATGATGACGAGTCAGGCTGTGATTGCCATCTTGGTTCTTCCATTCGTAGAGTTTCCGACGCCGGCCTCGTGGCCATATATTTTCGCATCGACCGCTCTGCACACCGCCTATTTCCTATTTCTAGTTATGGCATATCGCTATGGTGATTTGAGCCATGTCTATCCTATTTCCCGAGGTTCTGCGCCTCTCATTGTAGCACTCGTATCTGTTGTATTTATCGGCGAAACATTGAGCCGCCAGGCAACGCTGTCGATCGTTCTAATCGCCCTCGGTATTATGAGCCTCACCTTGACGCGCGGCGCGAGTGGTTTCCGAGAACCTAAACCCATTTTCTATGCCCTGGGAACAGGCGTGTTCATCGCAGGATATACAATTTCGGATGGGCTCGGTGCCCGCCTTGCAGACAGCGCCCATAGCTACGTTTTCTGGCTCAACGTTTTCGACGGGATTCCAATAATCCTGATAGCGATCTATCTGAGATGGGGTCAGGTTTTGACACAAGTCCGGACTTCTTGGAAGGCCGGAGTGTTTTCCGGCATCGTTTCTCTCGCCGCCTATTGGATTGTCCTCTGGGCAATGACACTCGCACCAATGGCCTTGGTGTCTGCAGTTCGCGAAACAAGCATGATTTTCGCCGTGCTTTTTGGCGTTCTCTTCCTAAGAGAGCGGCTCAATTTGGCGCGCTTGGCATCAATCACTATTACCTTGGCTGGTACGGTGATGCTAAAGACAAGCAAGTGAGTGACGAACTGGACGGCCTTTGGCTTCGCAAAGCTTATCGATCTTGAAACACCGTCCAAAGTCTCCTTGTGGCTACAAACAGACTTATCGCCGCCACCACCTGACTACCGCTCTCCACCGGCAAGCTGGCGGGCGGGTCCGCTCTGCGCTTTCAATGGGTCAAAATTCAAACTGTACCGCTACCACCGCACCGAGCCGATTGTCGCCGTCAGGGAATCCGCCCATACTGCGCCCAGAACAGGGATCTGAGATCATTCATGATGGCCAGCGACACCAGCGAATCACTTTTCCCCCGGCCCGGCACAGCAGGCGACCCGGAGACTGACCGCACGACCGGAATCCTACCCTATCAGGCCATTAAGGACGCGATCGCAAACCGCGAAATTCAGGCCCAGCAGGAGATCGGCGAGGCGCAAATTCAGCCGGCCAGCCTCGATTTGCGCCTCGGCCCGGTGGCCTACCGGGTACGCAGCAGCTTCCTGCCCGGCAAGAACGCCACCGTCCAGCAAAAGCTGGACGCTCTGGCTATGCATGAGGTCGATCTGAGGACCGGCGCCGTCCTCGAGAAAGGATGCGTCTACATCGTCCCCCTGCAGGAGCACCTGCGTCTGCGCAAGCGCATCTCCGCCCTGGCCAATCCGAAAAGCTCCACCGGCCGCCTCGATATCTTCGCGCGCCTGATCACCGATTATGGGACAGAGTTCGACCGTGTTCGCGAGCGGTACCAGGGGCCGCTATACGCCGAGATATCGCCGCGCACCTTCAGCGTCCTGGTGCGTGAAAACTCCCGCCTGGTTCAACTCCGCGTCCGGCGCGGATCACCTCCGTCCAGCGATGCGGCCCTACGGCGCCTGCAGGACACCGTCGGCCTGGTCGACGCCGAGCCAGGGCAGGAAGACATCAAGAACGGCCTTGCCATCACCGTCGATCTCGCCGGTGACGGCGCGTCCGGCGTTGTTGGCTACCGGGCCAAAAAGCACGCGGGGCTAATCGACATCGATCGGGTTGCCCATTACGACCGGGCCGACTTCTGGGACCCTATCCATGTCGATGCGGACAAAGGCCTAATTCTTGATCCCGGCGAATTCTATATCCTGGCCTCCCGCGAAACCGTCACCGTGCCCGTTGACCACGCCGCCGAGATGATCGCCTACGACACCTTGGTCGGCGAATTCCGCGTCCACTATGCAGGTTTCTTCGATCCGGGCTTCGGCCACGCAGAATCCGGCGGCAAGGGCACCCGCGCCGTGCTCGAGGTGCGCTCTCACGAGGTGCCGTTCTTAATCGAGGATGGGCAGACCGTTGGCCGCCTGGTCTATGAGCGGCTAACCGCCACCCCGGACAAGCTTTACGGTGCGGGTATCGGCTCGTCATACCAGCGCCAGGGCCTGGCGCTGAGCAAGCATTTCAAGCCTTGAACAGACGAGGGCCCCGCCGACACCGCCGGCAGGGCCCTTTCGCATCCGAGAAAGGACGCTCCCCTGTTACGGGGAGAATAGCAAGAATCGCCAAACCGCGATAGCGGCCGATATTCTCGCTTCGCTCATCCTACAGAGACTTGCTGACCGCCCCGCTCATGGAGCTGTCGCCAATGCTCCCATTCTGCGGCGTCCGGAACGGTGACACCTTCGCGCCGGTGCCGTAGGTATCTGCTTCCAAGCGATGCACGCTGCCTTCGAGGAAGGCACCGGCTTCCATGGTCAGGGTCCCGTGCGTGATATCGCCGGTCACTTTCGCCGTCTTCGCCAGCGTCACCGCGCTAGCCTTGACCTGACCGACGATCTCGCCGGAGATTCGCACGGTCTCGGCGGTCACGGAACCCTTCACGGTGGCGCCCTCGCCGATGGTCAGCAGTCGGCTGTCGATATCGCCCTCGACGGTGCCGTCGATCTGAATATCGCCGCTGCTTTTCAAGTCGCCGACGATCTTCAGATCGGCGCTGATAATCGACGGAACACCGGCGTGCGTTGTACGGCTTTCCGTCGCACCGTTCGCTACGGTGCTTGGGCTCGTAGACTTACTGTCCTTGGAAAACATCATGGCCTGCCTTCCGCAATCAAGGTTGCTCTATATACCCGCGGCCGATTCTTAATCTTGGGTACCGTCCCCGCCGATTCGGCCGCTGCGACGTCATCGTGCCCTTTCTAAGGTTAACGCTCGATTAACGAAGCCCGCCGTTCAGCTGCCCGATATCCGATGACACGCCCTTAACACGCGGATTTGATGTTGCTTGATTGTCCATCGGACGTCGGACGGGGCCATTCTAGAATCCACAAGGGTGAGGGAAATTCGGAAATTTCCGACGAAAGGGTACGCCAGATGCACACGCACCACTCATTGGCGCTACGCGCCCCCGCGATCTTCGGAATCGCCCTTGCAATAGGAACTGCTAACGAAGCGTCGTCCAAGAGCACCGACGGACCATGCCAGACGGCCACGGCGGAACATCTGCAAAGCCTGGGAGTCGATTCTCGGGACATAAAAGAAATCAACATGGTCCGCATCATTGGCCTGCCGGAGCTGGGCAATACGATCGAATTTCAGGGATGGGCAAACCTCGAGTCCTGCCAAGGCAGCGTCGTAGTAAAGCTCACACCCCTATGCCGACCTAAAGAGGCGTACAGCCGCGGTAACTGCAAAATTACCAACATCCGCCAATTCTAGGGACGCTCGCACTAAAGAGCTCAGAGCCGCCAGTGGTCAGCTAGACCATCAAGGGCGAGGCGCAGGATTGCCAATCCCGCCTGCGGCGCATCACCGCGGGCCGCCGCCCAATCGCGTGCCGCGGAATCGCAGAGGCAGACGTGCACCAGGATGCCGGACAACGTTCCCATATCCCGTAGGACCTGGGTGACGCGGTGGCGTAGCTCCGCCTCGCGGTCCGAGATTTCGGACTGGCCTTGGACGCGCACCGCATAGAATGCCGTCACCCGCTGCTCGCCGCCGGCCGCCCGCCACGTTCCGTAGAGTTTCCGTCCCGCGTCGAACTGCCGCTGCGAAATCTGTTTCCTGGCGAAGTACCGGTCCAGCATGCTTTGCGTCATGACGCGCCGGCAAGAAATACCAGCACGCTCGGTCGGTTCGGCGCGAATGATGTCGCCATGCTGATAGCGCTCCGCCGGGCCCACGTCGGCGGCGGCGCGCCGGGTTCCCAGCGCCGGCAGCGCCAAGTCGGCACGCCGCCTAGCCATCGGCCGATTCCGCATGTTGCGCCAAGCTAGTCCGGACGGTCTCATACAGAAGGCGAAAGCCCGGATCGCTGCGGAGCCTTTCCTCCGCCTTGCGGCAGCCGTAGTGAACAGTGGTGTGATCGCGCCCCAGGAAATGGCCGATCGCCGGCAGCGAGGCGCCGTCACACAGCTCGCGCAGCAGCAACATGGTCAGTTGCCGCAGCGGAGTAAGCCGGCGCCCTTGGCTGGCACCGACGATCTCCTCGCGACCCACATTCCCGGCCCGAGCGACCGCGGCAAGGACCTCAGCCAGCAGGGGACCGCCACGCCCACTTGATCGACCGCTGGGGTCATCGCTCTGCATAGCCGGGGCAGATACTCCGTCTTCGCCGGTCGGCTCCACCCGGCCTGCCTCCGCCGAAGTGAAGCCGCTCCGGCTTCGCGCAGGCAGCCGCGGGATGATTCCCGCTTCCACGGCCTCCCGCTCGCTGAGCCCGAGCGCCCGGCGAATGCCGGTATTCGACATGCCGCAGGCCCGCATGAACCCGATCTGGGTCTGTACGGAGGCACGGCGGCGCGCCAGGCTGCCTCTGCCCTCGCCCCCCGGAATCTCGATACGGGCTGGGCCGGGGAAACCTGGCTGCGGCACCGCCACGGACTTTGGGAAACTCAAGATCATGCTTGACATGCCATGCATTATGCGCATATTGCATGGTTAGTCCAACCGATAAATGCGATAAACGCATTTTTACTGGGGAAGATGGGGCAGAAATATGCGCCTCATACATAGAGAGTGGGGTTCCCATGAGCCGTAGCAGCCGCGAGGCGGACGGCATGGCCATGCGCGTTCGGGCCTTGCGCCAATCGCTGGGCTTATCGCAGTCCCGGTTCGCCGAGGAGATTGGTGTCGACCAGTCCAACGTCTCCCGCTGGGAGAACGGGGCCATGCCCGAGGACATGCACATCATCAAGATGGCCGAGTTGGCCGGCGCGCACCCGGCTGAGTTCCGCTATGGGGCGCTGCCCGAAGTCGAGCCGCCGCAGGCGCCAAGCCGGCTGGTCCCGGTTGTTGGCTACGTCGGGGCCGGACAGACGGTCTTTGCCCATGACGACCACGCCATGGGCGGCGGCCTGGAAGAGGTTGAGGGTCCCGAGGGAGTCGGTCAGGGCTCCGTCGTTGCCGTGCGGATTCGCGGCGACTCGATGCACCCCATGCGGGACGGCTGGCTACTGTTCTACCGGCGTGACCAGGAGGGCGTGCCCGACGACTGCCTCAACCGGCTCTGTATCGTGAAGATTGCCGACGATGGTCCCATCCTGGTGAAGGAGCTACACCGGAGCTATCAGCCGAACCGCTACCTGCTGGCAAGCTGGAATGCGCCGCCGATGGAGGATGTCGACCTCGAATGGGCCGCGACGGTGCTTTCAATCCGGCCCTAGCGTCAGACGGCTCCTCTGCCGATTTCCCAAGCCCTTGTCTTGACCCGTTTCGCGGTATTATGCGTAATGCGCATAATAAGTTGCGAGCACGCCTCAGATAGGGGGTAGCGGTCAATGACTCAGCAGGAAGCACCGATTTCCCGGCCGCCCGGGGGCGCCGATGCGCACCGATACTTGCGCCGGCTCCGCGCCTTGTCGGAGCGATTGGATCAGCAGGCCGCCTTGGTCCGCAACGGCGGCTATGACACCGGCGCCGAGCGACGGGCCGGCCGCCTCACCGACGATGCCTTTGCCGTGCGTTGGGCGCTGCGCCAGATCTGTGCCGAGTCCGAGTTTCTAAATCAGTTCTTCGCCGCCCTGGAAGATGCGGGCGGGCCACCCTAGATCCATAGTTGGTCCATCGCCGTTTGAGTTTGCCCCACCTTGCGGGTAACGTCCCCTAAACGCTGCAGAAAAATTCGGAGCCCCAGATGAGAGAGCCAAGTCGGCACATAGATGCCGGCCAGACATTGCGCTACTCGGCGGAAACCCAGGACGAGGCCTACCGTACCGGCGCCTACGACTTCGTTGAAACGCTCGCCATGGCGCCGCGTTTGGGGGCAATCGCCGCCTATATCGGACACCTCGGCGCTCGCCGCGTCCTCGATCTTGGTTGCGGGACCGGGCTGTTGCTCGCCTACCTGAATCCAGCGGTGGCCTATGTCGGCATCGATATATCTCCGACCGCGATTGACAGCGCCCGGTCGCGCTTCAAAGATCGGCCAGACGCCTCTTTTCACACGGGCGCGTTTCGCGATTGGCGGAACCCCGATGACGATATCGATTGTCTGGTCTGGGCTGGAATCGGCCGAACCTGGACGCGTGATGGGCGCCGCGGCCGCTTCGAGGATTGGCTCGAGATTCTCGAGCTGGCCGAAGACGCCCTAACGCCTGATGCCTTCGTCCTGCTCGAGATGGTGGTGCCGCACTGGGCCAACATGGCACCGCTTATCGAGGGCCGCTACGACCATCTGGCCGGTTGCGTGATCGACCACGGCATAGATGACCACCGCGCGCAGCGTGCCATCCGGGTGTTCCAGCGGCGCGGATAACCAGGACATCCCATGACAGAGCCAGAGCAGCCGTTCCTTCGCCGTACCTCGGTCACCCAGGACCTCGAATCGGTCCGCCAGGTCATCGCCGACGTCCATCCCCTCTTTGGCGGCGACAACGTGATCTCCGTTACCTCGCGGCCGAATGCGAATCAGCCGTTGCGGGATCAGATCGGCTGGCTGCCGGAGGGCGTGCGCGAACGGGATTTCCGCGTCATCAACCCGGAATTTCGCGGCACCGCCATCGAGGCGTTACTCAACAAGTTACCTTTCGAGTTTGGCCGCACCCGCATCATGCGTATGCCCAAGAAAAGCTGCCTGTCGATTCACTGGGATACATCGCTGCGGTATCACTACGCGATCATCACCAATCCAGCCTGCTACTTGATCTGCATCGACGATGATGTCGGCCATTTCCACCACGTCCCCGCCGACGGCTTCCTTTACGAGATGGATGCCCGCCGCACCCATACGGCGATCAACGCCAGCCGCGAGGAGCGCATCCACCTAGTGATCTGTGATGCCAAGGACGAAGGACTGACGGACGGTCGTCCAGCGGAACATGCTCATCTAGCCATGCCGAGCTAGCGAGGCAGAGCGCGCTCCCGGCAACAGCCCGGGTGCGGCCCCTGTTTCCCCAGCGATTGCGCCAATGCCCGCATTCGACCCTTCTCGGTCCTTCACGATCGTTGAACCGAACGTCAGCTTTCGGGTCGTAGACCGGTCGTCCAACTGCGGCTATTGGTTAGGGTGTTCCTAGCCAAAAGCGGTCATTGACCAATCTTTCGCGCCGCAGTACGAACCTCACCTCAACAACCGTCGCGACGTCTTCAAGCAGAACCGCCACGCCGCACTGACCGACTGGCGCCAGTTATCGACATTAGGCTGACGTTGCCAGACATTTTGGAGACCGGTTCGCCTTAGGCTGACCGCACAGACGTCTGAATTCGCGATTCGCCCACGTCGTGGCGCACTTTCTTCACATCTTCGGCGGCCTCGACCAACGCGTTCGCGATAAAATCCAGATCATCCTTGCGCAATCGGGCCGGTAGACGGACATCGCACGCCCTCATCAACATGGCGCGGGTCTGCTTTAGATCAGATTGTCGCCCGATGAATTTCCAGTTCCAGAACGCCCGCGCGTTGTCCTCGGAGAGCCCAAAGACCTGAACCACGACCCCTTTCTCATTCGCAGACCGCTGGAACGCTTTGGCTTCCTCGTCCGAATCGAACTCACGAAGGTTAAACTGGATCGAATCGGGCGCCCGGAGCTCCTGATCGAGAGGCGCCGGGACATTCAGCCAAGGCGAAGCATTCAGGATCCCGGCAACATAGTCATGGTTGGCCCGGCCGTCGCTTGCTCGCCGCGGCACTTCCTGGATTTGAGACCGCAGGACCGCCGCCGAAAGATTGTTCATGCGCATGTTGTAGAGCGGGAGCTTGTTCTGCCAGAAAATAAATCGGTCATGCGCAACCGGATGTTTCTTCCAATTGTGTTCGTAGGCGCCTGACATAATGATCGCCCGAGCGATGATATCGGGATCGCGCGTGATAAGCATCCCGCCTTCGCCGGCGTTCATCAGCTTAAACGATTGGAACGAGAAGCATCCAATCCGACCGATCGTGCCGATTTTTCGGCCTGACCATAGGGTACCAAGGGAATGGGCCGCATCCTCGATCACCGGAATTCTCCGGGCATCACAGAGCTCCATTATCGCATCCATGTCCGAGGTGTGGCCGCGCATATGGCTGATGATCACAGCCTTAATATCTTTCGATAGCTTGGCTTCGAAATCGTTCATGTCGATTCGATAGTTCTCAGCGACCTCGACAAGGATCGGGATGCCACCTGCGTGAACGACGGCCGAAGGAACCGCGGCAAAGGTGAAAGCCGGGACCAGAACTTTATCACCGGGCTCTATGCCGATCGCCTTCAGCGACAGGAACAGGGCGGCCGAGCAAGAATTCACCGCCAACGCGAAAGGAACACCCATGAATTCTGCGAATTCACTTTCCAGTTCAGCGACAGGCGAGCCCGAAGCCGCCGTGTAGCGAAACAAGTCTCCGCTTGCAAGCAGCGCATCAATCTCCGATCGCGCCGCCTCCGGGATTGGCTCCGCATCGTAGACACTCGGGGTGGAAACCATCTTCGAGTTTTTCTTTGTTTGCCCAACTTGCTGGCTGAGACCCCCGAACGGTCCGAACGCATTCACGAGTTTACGCAAGTTCTCGAGCACCTTACGGCCATTGGGCCTAGAACGGCCTTGACTGCGCTCAACCGGTGATCGGTGCATGGTTTTGACCCTTAAAGACCGCGGAACAGACTTCAGAGCGTGGAAACTTGGGGCGGTTAGGCAAAAGCTATTGCGCAATCAAAGTTTTTTGTATCCGCAAGATCGAAAAAAATCGCGGACCTCATCGGTCAGGAAACCCATTCCACTAGCGAGCTGTGGCAAGTCGAATCCGCCGCCAGTGTTGATTTCGATCAGAACTGGTCCGTCCTGCGTGATGGCTATATCCATTGACTGATACCGCACGGGCTGAAAAATGGGCGCGCAGGTATGGGCCATATCCAGTACGCGATCCCACATTGGAACGATTTCGCCAAGGAGCGGCTCGCCGGTTTCCGGATGTGCGGTGTGGTCTGTCGTTCCGAAGTGGTCCTTGGACCGGACGGTCAGAATCTTACCACTTTGGAGATCCAGGTTGCAGGCAAGGTTGCCGGACCGCCAGAAACTATCGGCCACGTTATCGCGCGATGGCAATTTCAGGATAGCGAATGGGACCTTGATTCCGTCTTTGCCGATCAAGACGCAAACGCGGACCGTGGCAAGGTTGTCGGTATACCGGTCAAAAAAACTGTGGTTGCTCTCCAATCGCTGGAGCAGATAAGGCGTTGCTCCAACGAACTGGTCCATGCAGGTGTCGTATCCAAGCCTACCCTGCCCCTTCAGGAGCATTGCATTTTCATCGGCGTCCAGGATCAGGAAAGCGCCGAAGCTGCATATGCCGCGATTTTCCTTTCCGAACAGCGGCAGGACATCCTGCGACGTCATGAAGTCGCGGAGGTGCTCGGCCGTCGAGATCTTGTGCGTCTCGGGATAGATTCGTTCGGTCTTGTCGATCACAGCCAGCGTTTTGGGCACCCTGATCGTCGACCGGGCGAGGATGTGCGAGGATAGCCATTTATCCTCGGTCGTCGTCTGCCAGGTCATGTCGCAACAAACATGCGTAATTGGCCAGTGCAAGTTGTTGGTGAGAAATTGCGATTGGTCCTCCGGGCTGTAGCGGGTCTTGTCGTAGACGCCGTACTGAATGTACTCGGGCCACGTCAGCTTGCCACAACCACGATTCAGGCGAAGAAATTCCCGCGCTAAGTCCACCGGGTGCCGACCGCTTTTCTTTTGGGCGTGGCGCAGAAGATCGACCATGGCCGATTTGGCCTTATTTTGATCGACCTGATCGCGCGTGACGGCGTGGCTATCTTTCACGTGCGAAACCTCGTCTTCGTGGCTCGCTGCACCACCACGGTTAGCCCGTTTTAGGGACAAATTCATCGCGCTTTGACGGGTCGCGAAATTGGCGTCCATTTGGGATATTCCGAGTTATACGACAACCCAACCTGTGGTTTGGGTGCAAAGCCCCGGCGCCCACCCGGGTCGTCGATTTACAGCCGGGACCGCGCGACCATTCCATTTAATGGTGTTCGTCTTAACAAAAGGTGAAATGGCCGAATCTTGCGCCACAGAACGTTGTCCATCGCTATGCTACGGATGTGTCAACCAGTCGAACAGCCCGGCCCGAACAGCCGCCTCGGATAGGCGGTCGCCGGCTAGATATGAGGCCGGGTAGCCTCGGCGGATGCAAAACCCCTTTCACTTTTTGAAAGTTCACTGGTTTTGAAAGTTCACTGGCGTTCATCCGGCACACGGAGATGATCAAATTATCATGCGCGGCGGTTCTTCAGAGACGCCGCTTTCGTTTGTGTTGAGGTCTGCTTACGGTCATCTTTCCCCGTCCATGCCGTGACCTTCAAACGTCCGCTTTCTGATCCGAAACCGGCCCTCCAGGCAGCCGATCCGCTCGGCTCATCCTGGCCGATCTCCGTCACTCGGGAGCAGTGGCTGACATATGGCTCGGAGCTTGACGCCTGGGATCCGATTAAAGAAGGGTTTGAAGCTGCCTACTTATACGGATCGGCGGCGTCGCGCAGGCCATCGCCGAAGAAGTTGAAGGCCAGGATCAGCACAATCACCGGCACCACCGGCAGCATCAGCCAGGGATACAGCGCCACCACGTTGATGTTCTGCGCCTCGTTCAACAACACGCCCCAACTTGTAATCGGCGGCCGCAACCCAAGGCCCAGAAAGCTCAGCGCCGTCTCGCCCAAAATCATGGTCGGAATGGACAGGGTCGCCGAAGCGATCATATGGCTCATGAAGTCCGGCATCAGGTGCCGGGCGATAATGCGTCGCGGCCTCGCGCCCATGAGCTGAGCCGCCGTGCAATAATCCTCCTCGCGCAAAGCCAGCAACTTCGAACGTACCGCCCGCGCCAGCCCGGTCCAATCCAGCAGGCCAAGGATGCCGGAAATGCCGAAGTAGATCAGTACCGGACTCCAGTTCACCGGCAGAATCGCGGAGAGCGCCATCCACAACGGTATCTCCGGGAACGAGCGGAAAATCTCGATGATCCGCTGGATAATGTTGTCTATGCGGCCACCGTAGTAACCGGCGATTCCGCCGATCACCAAGCCTAGTGAGAAGCTGATGACGATACCGATCAGTCCGACGGTCAGCGAAATTCGGGCCCCATAGATAATCCGAGAGAACATATCGCGGCCAAGCCGGTCGGTGCCCAGCAGAAACAGGGTGCCTCCCTCCGGAGGGCAGGCAAAATGGAAACTTCCGGGGACAGCCCCCCAAAACTTGTATTTATCGCCGAAGCAGAAGAAGCGCACCGGGTACACCTTGCTTGTGTCCTCGGCGTACTCGCGCTTCAGGTTCTCCATATTCAGGCGGTAGGACCAGCCATAGACGAATGGCCCAACGAATTCCCCCTTGTCGAATAGATGGACGCTTTGCGGTGGCGCATAGATGAAGTCGGTATGCCGGCTATGCAGGTTGTAGGGCGCCAGGAACTCGCTCACCAGGATCGACCCATACATGAAAATCAAGAGCACGCCACAGAACACGGCGACCCGGTGGCGCTTCAACTTCCACCACATCAACTGCCACTGCGACGCCAGGTAATACTGCTCCTGCTCCGGCGTCAGCTTCTCGACAGAGTACGGATCGAACGGCTCATCGGAGACGTAATGTGCGCCCCGGCCCGTCGCCGTGTCGCTGGGCGGGCTCATCGTGTCGTCCCGCCCTGCAGCCGAATGCGCGGATCGAGCATGGCCAGCGCAAGGTCCGATAGGAGCACCCCGATCACCGTGAGGAAGGCCAGGAACATCAGGAATGATCCCGCCAGGTACATATCCTGGCTACGCAGCGCGCTGAGCAGCATCGGCCCTGTCGTCGGCAACGACAGCACGATCTCCACCACTGCGGCGCCGGAAATGATGCTCGGCAACAGGCTGCCGATATCGGCAACAAAAAAATTGAGCGCCAATCGGAACGGATACTTCAACAGCAGACGGATCGGCGGCAAGCCTTTGGCCCGCCCTGTGACCACATACTGTTTCTCCAGTTCGTCCAACAAATTGGCCCGCAGACGCCGGATCATGCCGGCGGTATTCGAGGTGCCAATGACGATCACGGGAATCCAGAGATGTTCGAGAACCGACAGAATTTTTCCCTGAGACCAAGGTTGATCTATGTACTCCGGCGCCATCAGTCCGCCGATCGAGGTACCGAAAATGACGTTTGCCACATAGAGCAGGACAAGGGCGAGCAGGAAATTCGGTGTCGCCAGCCCGATGAATCCCACAAAGGTAAGCGTATAGTCACCCAAGCTGTACTGCCGCGCCGCCGAATAGAGGCCGATCGGAAATGAGATCAGCCACGTGAATATGATGGTCGCGCCCGAGACAAGAGCGGTCAGATACAAACGGTCGCCGACCACCTCGTTGACCGGCAGGCGAAACTCAAACGAATACCCAAGGTCGCCCTGCAACAGACCCCAGACCCAGAATGCGTATTGCTCCAGAAATGGACGGTCGAAGCCATACTGCCGACGCAGAAATTCGATCTTGCCCTTGTCGACCGACTCACCTTGCGACTGCAGCTCGGCCATATAGCTTTCAAAATAGTCGCCTGGCGGAAGCTGGATAATGACGAAGATGATGAAGCTGATCGCCAGCAGGGTGGGCACCATGGCCAGCATCCGGCGCACGACATAGCTCAGCATGGACGACCTGCCTCTGCGAACGCCGCGTTTGGCCCACACATGGCTTGCATCACTGCGCCCCTGTCCGCCTGTCACCGTCAAACCAGAACGTATCCGGCTTGTAGATTCCAAAGAAGGCTCCCGGGTCCCAGTTATAGACAGCTTTCTCTGGCACATTTCTGAGCTGCCTGTTAACGACGACTGGACTCGGCACGCCGTTTACCGTTCCGATCGAAAGCACTTGATCGGCGCGTAATTTGAGCATCTCGCGCCAGATCTCGCGGCGTTGCGCGCTGTCTTTCGCAAAGCGCCATTCCTTGTTAAGCCGCAACAGCTCGCTGGCAACCGGCATATCCGGCGCTATGCCGGACGCCTGTGCCGTTTCGAAATACTCGCCCCATTCCGACCATTGCAGCTGCCACTGCCCGGTGGGCGCCAATTCTGCGGGGCTCATATCTGCTGTCGGCAAACCGTTTTCCAGGCCCGACCAAACAGACATAATCGCCGTGCCGGCGAAAACCCGATTGCGGAAAACTTCGCGCTGCGACGGCTTGGTGAACAGCTCCACACCGATCTGCGCCCAATCGCTTTTCACTAGCTCGAGAACATCCGACTCCTCGGTGCTCTCGCCAGCTGTATCGGCGATGATCTGCAAAGGACGGCCGTCCGGCAACACGCGCGTCCCACCGTCCGGTCGTGTTAGCCCGATTTCGTCCAGCAAGGCATTCGCCTGGTCGATGTCGAACGCTGCCCACGCGTTCTGATATTCCGGCTCAAACAACGGGCTTTCCGGCAGGACTGTATCGGCACTTGGCCGTGCCAGACCAAAATAGAGCACTTGGTTGATCGCATGCCGGTCGATCGCCAGAGACAATGCGCGGCGGAACCGGGCATCCCGAAGAATCTCGCGCCAGACCGGATCGGCGGTCGTGAGATTCGGATACAGCGCCACCTTGGCGCCCGAAGCCGTCGGCCACAGGCGCACTTCGAAATCTTTGTTTTTCTCACCCTTCTTCAGGAACGTGTAATGGTCGAACCGAATATATTTCGCCTGCAGATCGGATTCGCCGAATCCTGTTTTGGCTGGAATCAGGTTCGCATCGGCGATCGAGATCACGACCTCATCGATGTACGGCAGTTGATGGCCGGCATTGTCGATTCGGTGGTAGTACGGATTGCGGCGAAATATGAACCGCTCCGACGGCGGCCTGGTCGTATTCACCCACGGCTGCAGCGTCGGCAAATCGACATTGTCGAAGCGATACTGTTCGTCCATCTCGTGGTGCAAGCCCGCCCAATTGCGCGCACCTGCTTCCTCGACCATTGCTGCTAAGGTCTCGGCGTTGGCATAGCGCGGATGGAATTGCTTCAAGTAGTGAGCCGGCCGGTAAATAAACAGCGGCCGCGCGCCAGCCAAGGCCGGCAGGAAATACGGATTTGGAGTCGGCCAGCTATAACGAACCGTATGTTCATCAAGAACCTCGAAGCGCGGTGGCTGGCCATCGACAACCATCACTCGCGGCGGACCGAAGAGTGACAATGTTTCGTTGCCCGCCACATCCTCCCAGAAATAGCGAAAGTCCTCGGCCGTAAAGGGTTGGCCGTCTGACCAGCGATGGTTCNCGCGCAGCCGGAANGTAAAGATCCGCTGATCCTCAACCTCGACACTTTCGAGAATATCCGGCGCAAGCTCCAGGTTCCGGTTGTAACCGACAAGGCGCGCGTAGCCGTAGACGACAAGCATCCGGATATCCTTCTGCCGCCCCATGAGCATTCGAAGGGATCCGCCATACTTCCCGATGGTCCGATCCTTGCCGTCCAGATCGGCCACCAGCGGTGGGTTGGGCAGCCTCTGCGCGACCGCCGGCAGATCCCCGCTCGCGACCACCGGCGCTAGCACCGGCGGCTCGACAAGCGCGGCGCCGGCCCGGGCAATGGCCGGCGAGACCAGCACGGCCAGCAAAACCGAAATTGCCAGGACGTATCCACGCGCAAAATTCATGGCAGAATCGTCTCCGGGCTGGTGTCGGCGGTCGCCCGGACGAAGTGTTCGCGCCCAACTTCGATCAGCTTGGATGTGCCTGGGCCGATGACACCGAATGGCGGCGCATAGTCCGCCAGGCTTTGCAAACGTACCGCCGACAAATGATCGAAATCCAGTCGCCGACTCGGGTCAGGATACGGCACTGCCGCTAACAATGCTTTGGTATAGGGATGGACCGGTGAAGCGAATAAAGCATCGCGCGGTGCAACCTCGACCAGACGCCCGCTGCACATCACGGCGATTCGATCGGCCATGTAGTCGACCACCGCCAGGTTGTGCGAGATGAACAGAAAGGTCAGTCCAAGTTCGCTTTGGAGATCCTTCAACAAATTCAGTATCTGCGCCTGGATCGATACATCGAGAGAAGAAACCGGTTCGTCGCAAATCAGCAACTCAGGCTGCAAGGCAAGCGCCCGCGCGATACCGAGGCGTTGTCTCTGACCACCCGAAAAACTGTGCGGATAGCGGCGCAAAAAACGGATGTCGAGGCCGACAAGACGCATCAACTCCTTGACCAGCTCAATGCGCTCATCCGGCGTACCAATGCCATGCACGACCAACGGCTCATTGATGATGTCGAGCGCCGTCATACGCGGATTCAGGGAACCGAAGGGATCCTGGAAGATAAACTGAATCTTGCGCCGGAACGCCTTCAGGGCATCGCCGTGTAGGCTAAGCACATCGATGGTTTGGCCATGATCGTCGTAGGTTATCTCCCCTGAGCTCGGCGTCAGCGCCCGCATGATAAGCTTGCTCAGCGTCGTCTTCCCGCACCCGGACTCGCCGACCAAACCAAGACATTCGCCCCGTCGAACAACGAAGCTCACATCGTCGACGGCGGTCACTTCCGTACGCGCGCCGAGGCCGAGAAGGCCCTGCTGCCGCATGGTGAAGTGCTTGCTCACATGATCGACGGTCAAAAGCGGCGCCCCCGCCCCATTGACACCCGAATCGTTCGCTGCCGGTCCTTCGGCCTTCTGTCGCAGAAGCCGCGCCTTGCCCGGTTCGATCGTGCGGATGGGGATCAGGCGCTCGCCCCGCGGCATATTTGGTTTCGGCACGGCCGTGAATAGCGCCTTGAGATAGGGATGCTCCGGCCGCGCAAAAATCTCTTCGCAAGGCCCACTTTCGACGACCTTGCCGTGGTACATCACAACGACGTCCTCGGCCAGATTGGCGACCACGCCAAGATCATGGGTGATGATTAAAATCGCCATGCCTAGCTCGTCCTGAAGCTGGGTCAGAAGCTTCAAGATCTGCGCCTGAATGGTTACATCCAACGCCGTCGTCGGCTCATCGGCGATCAGGACGGCCGGCCGGCAGATCAACGCCATGGCGATCATCGCCCGCTGGCGCAAGCCTCCGGAAAGCTCGAACGGATAGGCTTTGTATGCCGCTTCCGGATTTGGAAAGCCCACCATCCGCAATGTCTCGATCGTTATCTCCCGCCCGTTCCGCCGATCGACCGACCGGTGCAGATGCAAGGCTTCGCCGACTTGGTCACCCACGGTATGGACGGGGGACAGCGAGGTCATCGGCTCCTGAAATATGATCGAGATATGCCCGCCGCGAATGGCGCGCATGGCCCGACTATCGCGGTCGAGCTTGGCGATGTCGACGGCATTGCTCGGGGAGGCCGGATCGCGATAGAGAATTTCGCCGCCCAGGACCCTGCCGACTTTCGGCAGAATGCCCATGATGCTTTGTGCCACCGTCGATTTGCCGGAGCCGGACTCGCCGACAAGCGCCACCGTCGATCCTTGGCGCACCGAAAAGGATACGCCATTCACGGCCGGGATCACGGTGCCATGAATATCGAAGCCGACCCGCAGATCGCGGATGGTCAGGACGTCGTCCATGTCCAAATGGCCGACCGACTACCCGCGGGGAAACCGAATGGCGCCGCGACCGGCTCTCCATCCAGTGCCCCGGCCAGTGCCCCGGACCAAGTGCTGCGCGCAGAATCTTAGCCCCACTGCCATCGGTCGTTTGCCTCCCAGAACTTCTTTACCTCGGGCCGTCATGATGCGGCCCTTGCGGTCGTTCACTTCCGACCGATCAACATGAAGCGCGAGTAACGTTTACGTTGCAAGGCCCCTTCGTACAACAACTCCGACATGGGCACCTGCCGCCTGAAAGCCGCCAAATCCTCTATACAATTCACGTGCTCTGGGCAGTCGAAGTAGTCATTTGACTGGAATGCTTGCGAGATTCCCGCCGGGAGGCGCTCGTACCAGGCCTCGGCCGAGGGCATATGCTCGCAACTTGTGTTGATCACAAGGTTGTTTTCGGTGCCATCAAAGCTTTGATAGTCAAGGGTCCGAGCGTCTGCCGTTATCGCCCGGAACCGTTTCGACGCGACATGCTTGGCATTAAGATGTTCGGCTACCGGCACGCACTCGGGATCGATGTCAAAGCTTAAGACCTGCCCAATACGGAATTTTGGGTCGTTCAAAAGGATGGCACCGAGCACGCCGTACCACCCCCCCAGCACGTAGACGGTTCCGAAACGCCCACCCAGAATCTCGTGCACTTTGTCCGTCAACCATGTTTTGGAGACGATTTGATTTTCGCTGAAGGCATGATGAACGCCCGGCGGCCCCGGGGGGATCGGCAGACGCCGAATTGCCTCGCCGGCACCTCCGCCGGGTTCGGAGGACGCAGCCGTACCCTCGCCCCTGGCCGCCCCTGGGGGCGCGTTGCCACGGTCAAGCACTGAAAGCTCCAGCTATCGCCACCTGCGCCATCGCGTATCCCCTTGCCTCGGAAGTATTCGCACGCCGCAACCCAGTTTCCACGTTCATTTCCACCGCGCAGGACTACCAGGTTCCGCTGGAGATTTGGCAGATATTGCGGTCGGCCAGCGCGGTGCTGGTGGCCCATGGTGTTTGGGTTATGATGGGAAATCAAGTGTTCTTCTGTGACAACCCCGATATCGGCGAAATCCCATTGTGAGACAAGCACACCACACACTTTCGGTGGCCACATCCAGCCAAGATCTGGTCGACGTCACCGACGCGGTTGCGACTTGGCTGACGGCGCAAAGCGCCGGTGACGGCCTTCTCAGCCTTTTTCTACGCCATACCTCGGCATCGCTACTCATCCAAGAGAATGCCGACCCGGACGTCCTGCATGACCTCAAGGCCTTCTTTCGCCGCCTGGTCCCGGAAGATTCGCGCCTCTACCGCCATTCGGCCGAGGGTCCCGACGATATGCCGGCCCATATCAAGGCCGCGCTTACCCAATGCCACATTTCGATTCCAGTCCGCGGCGGCCAGATGCAGCTTGGAACCTGGCAGGGCATATACCTTTTCGAGCACCGCGCGAAGGCGCACCAGCGGGAACTCGCGCTCCACTTTCTCGGCCAGTAGGGGCCGACCAAGTACATATGAACCGGCCGCGCCCCGTCCTACGAACGGTTAAGTAATTGAACGCGCTGGTCGGGGAGAGAGGATTCGAACCTCCGGCCCCCGCCTCCCGAAGAAGGAGGCCTTGGAAAACCTGGGCAAACCGGTGCAAACCTTTTCAGCCAAATTCTCAAAAAAGACTTTGCTTTTCCGCCAATTAGCGCGAACCTACGCGAACCTAGGGGAACGCCCAAGGTATCGTTGAAACGTTCCCCCAGACGTTCCCCTGGGAAAATGGAGGTTCGAAAATGCCCAAGGCTAAAAAGCTCACAGAGGCCTCTGTAAAACGCTTCCGAGTTGCCCCGCCTGCGGAGCGTGTTGACTATCCAGACCAGCTAGCCCCCGGCCTGTTCCTGCGGGTCAATGACCGGGGCAGAAAATCGTGGATGGTCCGTTTCCGAGTGAAGGGCAAGCAGGGCAAGATGGCGCTTGGCCTTTGGCCAGCGCTAGCCCTGCCAGATGCCAGAGAAATGGCTCGCAATGCCCGTGGTGAAGCAGCAGCAGGACGTGATCCACGGG
>JGI24023J19991_10000928_pt1 | contig 22961 bp, 23 predicted proteins | sample Cruoilmetagenom1_FD_19991 | JGI IMG/M metagenome (IMG submission 19991) | reverse complement strand
TGGAAGAAATAGGTTCTCTCATGGGTATTACCAGAGAAAGAGTAAGACAGATACAAAATAAAAGCATTAGTAAACTTAGAACCTTTAAGGAAATTAGAGAACTGGAAGAAGTTGTAGCCTAAGAGGTAAAGATGGCTTGTAAAGTGCTATTATTAGAAAAATCAGAAGCGATTTCAAGGAATATTTTTTTAACCCTTCAGGAGTCCGGATTTGAAGTGTTATCAACTAATTCTACTACAGAAGGCTTGTATATTCTTTCAGAATACAATATTAGACTAATAATTGCAGATATGAATATAGATAATGGAAATATTATTTATTTTACAAATGAAATAAACTCTACTAATAAATATAATATGATACCACTGCTAATATTAGCAGACTATAATGATAAAATTTCTTGGGTTCAGGATAAGGGAATTACCAATTGGATTATTAAGCCCTTTTCAGCTGATAAACTTCTAAAAACTGTAAAAAAACTCTCAATTTAATCTTGTGAATAAACTTTTACCAGATACATCACAAAGGCCTATGATTGCTTTTTACTGCTTAATACCTTATCTATAAATAATAATCCAGCAGTAAGAGAAGGGAAAAATATCTTAAAAGCTCTTTCTGTTGCCTTAAGTTTCTGTCCATCCAGGATTTTACTCAAAATATAATAATATTCAAATGGAGGATACTTAAAAATATCTCTTTTGCCATATCGCTTTTTCATATTTTTTCTCATTGATTTAATAACTGAAAAATGATGTTGTTTACCCTTGTTTTTTGTACCATCTACAATTTCATAATATTTTGTTTCAATTTCTTTTACCAAATCAGGAATATCATATCTTATGCTCTTTTCTACTCCTAATATGCACGCAGCACATTCAATAAAAGATAAAGGTATGTTTTTATATAAACGCATATTTTTAGGTAGTGTTCTTCTAATAAGGAAATCATTACCAATTATATTTTCAATTTCTTTTTCAAACTTAGGATCTGAATTAATGAAATAGTTAAACCCATCAATTTTACCAAAAGTTTTCATAGTATCCAGATAACCTAAATTTAGAAGTTGTTTTAATATTTTTTTATCAAAATTCAGAACACTCCCTATATCAGTGGTATTTTTTATATAAATAGTCTCTGTCCCTTCTATATCAGGCTTTCTATTAAATCCCGGTCCGGCAATATCAACAATAATAATCTTTTTATAACCCCTTTCTTTTATCATTTTATAAGGGATATTATCGTAAACACCACCATCAGTGTAATTTTTCCCATCTATCTTAGCCTGTTTAAAAGCCGGAAAGGACGCACTTGCAAGAAGATAGTCAGCCAACTGTCCCTCTGGTATGTTATCCAAAAATATTTCAACCGGTTTTAATCTGTTAACATTTACGGTAACAAGGCCAAGGTCAATATTGGATTTTCTAATACTGTCTTCATTAACATAAGTGTTTATAAGGTTTTGCAGGGGTGTTGAATCCAATCCGCCATATTTAAGGATATATTTATTAATTTCTCTTAGATGTAAAAAATCAAATTTTCTGACATGGAATTTTCCGTCAATAATCAAATCCGGAGGCAGTTTTACAACCTTGTCCAGAGAAATATTTTCCCAAAGTTCCAAAGCCTGATCATAATTATTTTGTGCAAATAAAGTAGCATTTAAAGCACCTACAGATGCACCGGCAACTGCACATATCTCAATACCAAGTTCTTTGAAAGCTTTCCATGCACCAATCTGATAAGCACCCTTGGCACCGCCACCGGCTAAAACCAGAGCATATTTCTCTTTTTTCTTCATAGATTAATAATACTCTTTTTCAAAATATATATNTAGATATTAATAAGATTAGTTGATTATTTTATCAAATNCCCATTTATTTTGAGAATCCATGAATATATGGAAGAGCTTCTGCCTTCGAAATTATAANNTCTTTTGATGCAATAAGTGATGCAGTAGAATCCCATGTCCCTTCAAGTAAAGCTGATCGGCTTGATTCAGGAATGTTAAATGCATAATACTTACCATTAAAAATTATTTTGGCAGATCTTATATCAATTTTTAATTCCTTATAAGGGTNTTTTTCAGTTTCAGTAATCAACTCCTCAATTATATCAGGAGAAACCGTAAGTGCAGGAATACCCATAGCACCACAATTTCCTTCAAANATTTCAGCAAAAGATTCACCTATTACAGCATTTATTCCAGCCCTGTGTAAGGCCTGAGGAGCATGCTCACGGGATGATCCGCAACCAAAATTCTTATTAACCAACAGAACTGAAGCACCTTTATATTCCTCTTTATTAAATGAGTGCTCCTTAAAACTTCCATTACTTGTAAATCTTTCATCATAAAAAGCAAACTCACCTAAACCGGTAAAAGATACAACCTTCATATAACGTGCCGGGATAATTCGATCAGTATCAATATCATTACCTCTAACAGGAATACATCTGCCTGAGATTACTTCTCTTTTCATTTCCTTTGCAACCATTTTAAACCTCTTCCAGGGATCTGGAATCCACAACTTTGCCAGAAACAGCTGCAGCAGCAACCATTGCAGGACTCATTAACAAAGTTCGTCCGGTTGGAGAACCCTGACGCCCAATAAAATTTCGATTTGAAGAACTTGCAGAAATCTCTCTGCCTTTTAGTTTATCTGAGTTCATGGCAAGACACATGGAACATCCTGCATTTCTCCACTGGAATCCGGCATCTATAAATATTTTATCAAGACCTTCTGCTTCCGCTTGCCTGGCAACATGTTTAGAACCCGGAACAACCAAAGCCCGTACATCAGAGTTAACCTTTCTTCCTTTTACTATTTTTGCAGCTACTCTTAAATCTGAAATTCTTCCATTCGTACATGATCCAATAAATGCAACATTTATTTTCTGACCCAAAATTGGAGCACCTTCTGCAAACCCCATATGCCTGTAAGCCTGTTCAACAGTCTCCCTATTCTCAGAATCAAGATCTTTTAACATTGGCATATTTTCATCAATACCCACACTTTGCCCGGGATTAATACCCCAGGTAACCATTGGTTTTAGATCTTCTGCATTCATTGAATAAACATCATCATAGTCTGCATCATAATCAGATCTGATTGATTTCCAGTATTCTTCAGCATTCTTAAAATTTTCTTCTTTAGGAGAAAAGACCCGACCTTTAATATACTCAAATGTTGTTTCATCAGGATTGATATAACCGACCCTTGCACCACCTTCAATACTCATATTACAAATAGTCATCCGTTCTTCCATAGAGAGACTCTCTATTCCGGAACCACTGAATTCATAGGCATACCCTATTCCACCCTTTACACCCAGATCTTTTATGACCCTAAGAATTATATCTTTTGCGTAAACCCCGGCAGATAAAGAACCATCTATTTTTATTAATCTTACCTTAGGTCTGCTTATAGCCATGGTTTGAGTAGCAAGGATGTCTCTAATTTGAGAGGTTCCAACACCAAAAGCAATAGACCCAAAAGCCCCATGTGTCGAAGTATGAGAGTCACCGCAGGCAATTGTCATCCCTGGCTGGGTTAATCCTAGCTCCGGACCTATTATATGAACTATCCCCTGATTTTCACTTTTTAGATCGTACAAAGTAATACCATGCTCCTTTGCATTCTCTTCAAGTGCAACCATCATTTTCTCTGCCAGAGTATCTTCAAATGGTCTGGCCTGATCCTCTGTTGGGACAATATGATCTACTGTGGCAAAAGTTCGGTCTGGATACAGTACTTTCAACTCTCTTTCTTTGAGCATAGCAAAAGCCTGGGGAGATGTGACCTCATGAATAAGATGAAGACCTATAAATAACTGATCCAGTCCTGAATCCAGAGTTCCCACTTTATGTAAATCCCATACCTTATTAAAAAGATTTCTGCCCATTACTTTTTTACCTCTTTAATCTCACCTTCAAGAGTAGGAAGCTTCTTTCTGGAATACCCGGCAAAAGCAGTTAATTCATCTCCTATGGCCATAAGTACTTTTCCGGTTCTAATTACTTCAATTATTCCATAAACTTCATACATTTTAACCAGACCATCTATTTTCCTGGAAGGCCCTGTAACCTGTAAAGTAATTGTCGTATCAGATATATCGGAAACCTCAGCTCTAAATGCATGACCTATCTGCAAAATATCAGTTCTATTATCTGCAGTACATTTTACTTTTATAAGTGCTAATTCTTTCTCTACAATATCAAGATCAGCATAATCTCTGGCATGGACTACATCCACAAGTTTATTTAACTGCTTCAATATTTGATCAAGAGTTTCTTTTTCTCCTGAAGCAATAATATTCATATGTGAAAAATCAGGATTTCTGGCAGGTGAAGTTACAAGGCTGTCAATATTATATCCCCGGCGCGAAAAGACCAGGGCTATTCTATTTAATACACCAGATTTGTTTGCTACAAACAATCCTATTGCATGTGTTGAGTATGTATCTCCCATTTTATGTACTCCCCTTAGGTTTTTCAAGTTTAGTTTTTGGCGCTTCAAGTAATATTTCGTTTAATCCCGCACCTGCCGGGATCATTGGAAAAACATTATCCTGCTTTTCAACTTCTGCATCTATAACACAAGGGCCATCATTGTAGGCAAGAGCTTCATTTAATACTTTTCTAACATCTGAACTTCGTTTTATTCTGAAACCTTTTGCACCATACGCCTGAGCAAGTTTTACAAAATCAGGGTTTCCTTTTAAATCAACTCCAGACAAACGATTATCATAAAACATATCCTGCCACTGTCTTACCATACCTAAATAATGATTATTAATAATCAAAATTTTAATTGGTAATTTTTGATTTACTGCTGTGGAAAGCTCAGATAACGTCATTTGGAAGCCTCCATCCCCTACTACCGCAATTGTAATACTATCAGGCTTTGCCAATGCAGCACCTATAGAAGCTGGAAATCCATAACCCATAGTTCCTGCACCACCGGATGATAACCAGTTACGACCTGATTCCATCTGATAAAATTGTGCTGCCCACATCTGATGCTGACCAACATCAGTTGCAACTATTGCCTTACCTTCAGTAAGATTATAAATCTCTTCAATTACATGCTGTGCTCTAAGTTTACCCTCTTTTTTGTAATTTAGGGGATAAGACTTTTTCCATTTTTTTACTGTTTTAATCCAATCCTCAGTATTACCTTTTTCCAGATAAGGAACTATTCCTTCCAGAACTGCTTTTGCATCTCCAACAATACTTTTATCTACTTTTATAACTTTATTTATTTCTGATTGATCAATATCAATATGTATTTTTACTGCATCCTTGCAGAATTCATCAATCTTCCCTGTAATTCTATCATCCCAACGACTGCCAATGGAGACAATCAGGTCACATTCATATACGGCCCTGTTAGCATAAGCAGTTCCATGCATTCCAAGCATTCCAAGACTAAGATCATGGGTATCCGGAAAGCACCCTTTTGCAAGGAGTGTATTTGTTACTGGTATCTGCAATTTTTCTGCTAAAAACTGAACACTTTTTTGTGCTCCTGAAATAACAGAACCATGACCAACAAGAATAACTGGTTTTTTTGCTTTATTTAACAGTTCTGCAACTTCAATAAGATCCTTATCTTTTAGTTCGTCAGGTACTATATATCCTGGAAGATGAAAAAGTGCGTTATAATTAGGATCTATCTGCGCACTTGTTACATCTTTAGGAAGATCAATAAGCACAGGCCCCGGACGACCGGAACTTGCCAGATAAAAAGCTTCCTTAAATACCCTGGGAATATCCTCTGCACTCTTTATTAAGTAAGAATGTTTTACTACCGGATATGATATTCCAAAAACATCTGCTTCCTGAAAAGCATCTACACCCAAAGTCCAGGTAGGGGCCTGACCGGTTAAGACAACCAATGGAATAGAATCCATATGGGCTGTAAGAATACCTGTTATAGTATTTGTTGCACCCGGACCGGAAGTAACCAGAGCAACACCAGTCTTCCCACTTGCTCTTGCATATCCATCAGCCATATGAACAGCACCCTGCTCATGCCGGGTAAGTACCAGTTCTATAGATGAATCAACCAAAGCATCAAAAATAGGGATTACAGAACCTCCAGGCAAACCGAAAATATACTCAACACCCTGTTGCTGTATTATATCAACTATAACTTCAGCTCCAGTTCGCAAATTTTTCGTCATAAACAAACTCCTGTATAAACATAAATTACATATTTAGCAAATTATATGTTAATTTTTAATAGTATAATTTACTATATAACTATAGATATCAGTTATTAGGATTTTTTTAGATATGTCAATAGGTTGATAGATTATAAATATGAATTATTAACCAATCTTATTTAATACAATCAGGATAAAATATTTTTTTCTCTGTAGCGAACGCAGATCTGCGTTTTCAACTAATATACAAATCTAAAATATTCCAATACCACGGATACAATTACAAGATTCCTATATTAATCCCACCCTATTCGATCAAGTAGTAACAATCACTTTTTAGTAAATCGGATAGGATTCTCAATTATATACTTTCTTATTCGATTTAGTTCTTTTTCATTTCGAATAATATGATCATAAAATGATTTTTGCCACCCAAAATTTGAATTAGCAGCTTGCCTGAATATTTCACGGGTTACCGATGATTTGAAACCATGAATAATTTTTGACACAACCATTTTAGTCCGATCGTTATCATCACTAAATGTCGTATGTATAGGAGGATCATCATTTACAATTATTATCCCATGGATGTGATCTGGCATAATTATATATTCATCCAATTCAATTTTTTCAAAATGAATCATTATAGCTTTCCAATATTCATCTGCTATCAATCCCATTGTTGAAAGATGCATCTTACCATTTGAAATATTTCCAAAAGATTCCATCCGGTTTTTCGTACAAATTGTTAAATAATAATAACCTTGTTGATTATAATCATAACTTTTTAATCTATTTGGTCTGCGTTCAATATTCATACAGCCTTCTATCCTCTACTTTTTTTATATTAATATTATGATACTTCCTGATAATTTAAAAATCCAGGGATTTATTTTAAATTTGGAATTTGTTTTATGGAAATAAAAGAACGCAGATCTGCGTTCACTACTACAAAGAAAATAATTCTGTCTGAATCCTTTTAATATGTTATATTTACATTAAATGTTAATTACAAAGAGGATGATATGGATAAAATTGCTTCACTTTTTAAATATTTATTTGGTAAAGAAGAATATCTTGATACCACCACTTTTACTGAATCAATGAAAAATGATTTTCTTTCTTTTCAAAAACAACAAGCATTAAGAATTAAAAGTCATATAAATTATGATAATGAACTTTCTGGAACTAAACCGATTAGAGAAGATGTTATTGTAAAATTCGAAATTGAAAATTATATTAATGAGAATAACCAATATTTTATTGAAAAAGATTTTTACAACCACACAACTGACCAAAATTTTCATTTTATCATACTAAATATACTAATTCCAAACTCTGAAATTCAGAAACTAATCCCAACCAATATTACAAAAGATCTATTTATTGGAGTACTAAGAAATATTGCTAAACATAGTAATCTTGAACTTAAAAATATAATAAAATTTTACTGGGAATATATTTCAACTCAGAAAATTTCTATAAACAATTATTCTTCTGAAGCTATCCTTGAAATTTACAAAAAATGTATTTCGGAAATTAAAGAAATTCCTCAAAAAAATGAAGAAGGCCTTAACAATCTACAAAAAATAAATATTGTTTCAGACTATCTTACTTCTATAGGCATTAGAAGTGGAAGAGATATTACAAGGTTATATAAAAAAGCAGGATATGTTAATTTCTGGTTGAGTACAGTAATAATTACTCTAATTTTTGGAGCTACCATGAGCAAACCAGCCAGTGAAATCTTCAACAATTTATTTAAAGCTGCAGACTTCTCAAATAAATCTTATCCACTCCAGTTCCCACTACTCATTTCATATTTTATGCTAATGATTTTTCGTATTCCTCCTTTTATCAAAAATTCAACAAAAAGAAAGATAATGGTTTCTACTATTAATATTTTTGAACGAACTCTGAATATAAAACCTGATGTAATGCGTGTATTTTTCAAAAATAAATATATGTTTGAATATAAAAAATTAAAAAGATGGTAAATTGATAACAAATACCATGAAATATAACAGCATAATAATCGGATCAGGCCCTGGAGGATTTTATTCAGCCCTAAGTTGTGCAAAACAAGGGTATAAAACAGCTATTATCGAAAAAGATCAATTAGGAGGAACTGGTTTTAGAAACGGTTGCCTTCCAGTAAAACGAAACCTTGATGTTCTAAGAAAAGTAGAGGAAGCACTAAGTATTTCTTTAGATGGAATAAAGGAAACCCCTTTTTTCAGAAAAAATCTGCTTATTAATACCGAAAAATATATGCCCAGAGCTGAACAATTAATTAAACAACGCCTGAAAGATGCTGAGATAGATCTATATAAAGGGGAAGGCCGTTTTTTAGATAAAAATACTTTTCTTATAAACAATAAAAAACTTGAAACTGATTATTTTATTATTGCTTCCGGAACATCTCCGGGGTCCTTACCCGGGATAACACTGGATAACCAATATATACTCAGTCACAGAGAAGCTCTAAAACTTAAAAAACTTCCCAAAGAAATGGTTATTATAGGTGGTAATGTAGAAGGAATAGAACTTGCTTCTTTATTCTCCTCCCTTGGAGTAAAAGTAACAGTCATAGAACAGTTAAATGAAATTCTTGAAGGAACTGACAGAGATTTGATTAAACCAGTACTGGAAGATCTTTTATCCAAAAAAACAACTTTATTAACCAATGTAGAAGTTGCATCTGCAGAAATTAAAGAAAACAGAGTGATTGTTAAACTGAATAAGGGAAAGAATTTAATTACAGAAAAGGTAGTTCTTACCGGATTAAGACAAATGAATATTCCTGAAGGTATAGGAAAAACAAATGTTATATATTCAAAAAAAGGAATCCCCGTAAATAACAAACTTCAAACAAATATTCCAAATATTTTTGCTGTCGGCGATATAAACGGTATCCATGGTATGGCACATATTGCAATACAACAGGGAATGTTTATTTTTGAAAATATAAATAATAATCAAACCATTAAAGACTACAGCTCTCTCCCAAGAGCAATGTTTACTTTACCGGAAATAGCCGGTGCAGGTAAACAAGAATGGGAATTACTTAATATGAACAGGGAGTATGAAGTAAAAATGTATCCTCTAAAGAATACATGGAAAGGTTTATCAAGAAATATTAATACCGGATTTATAAAACTAATTTTTGAAAAAAATATACTAACTGGTATTTGGATGACAGGTCCGGATGCATCTGAAATTTTATCATCATCAGGTCTATTGATAGGAAAGAAACTTAGTAAATCTGCCATTATGGATAATCTTTTTATTCATCCTACACTGGGAGAAGGAATAATTGAAGCTCTTTTTAATGCTTAGAGTTACAACATAACCACAATTAGCATTATTATAATTTTTCAAATAAATTGTTCTTGCATAGTAAGTTAATGTATCATATCCTGAATATCTGATGATACGAATAGTCTTCATCGGCAATGAAAAAAAGTTTTTTTCTATTTTAAAAATGTCGATTCCAAATTTAAATATCTCATTTATTCAATTCAGCTTAAAATCTTACAAATTTATTCTTAAACAAAAACCTGATATTGTAATACTTGACCTGGACTTTGAAAGAGAAAATTGGCCCGAATTAATAGGAAAAATTTTGAGTATTCAGCATTCCCCTTCTATATTAGTAACTGGTTCATGTGAATTTTCAGAAAGAATAATTAAAGCGGTAAAAATGGGAGCTCTTGATTATATTCCAAAACCATTTAATCAGGAAAATCTTTTCCATATGGAAAAAGCAATAAATCTCTCTATAAACACAAAACTAAGAAGTAATAGCAAAAAAGTTAATTCCTATCCATTAGATGATATTATTGGCACCTCAAATGGAATACAATATATAAAAGATCTGCTATCTTCATATGCAAAATCTGATGCATCGATATTAATCCTGGGAGAAAGCGGTGTAGGGAAAAATCTTATAGCTGAGAATATCCATAAATTATCAAATCGCAATAGTTCAATATACCAAACAATGCACACAGCAGCACTACCACCGACCCTTATCGAATCAGAACTATATGGAACTAATGCAGGTGCATTTACTGATGCAAAGACAAGAGCCGGCTATTTTGAATCGGCAAATAAAGGAACACTATTTTTGGACGAGATTGGAGAAATCCCAATGGAATCCCAGGTGAAACTACTTAGAATACTTGAAGAAAAATCAATTACCAGAATAGGTGGAATAAAACAAATCCCTATTGATGTAAGAGTAATTTCTGCCACAAATATTAATATTGCAAATGCTGTAAAAACCAAAGCTTTTAGGGAGGATCTATATTATCGAATAAATACTTTGACTATATCGGTCCCCCCACTCAGAGAAAGGAGAGAAGATATACCTCTTTTGGTAGATTATTTTCTAAACCAACCAGAAAGCAAAGATAAGATTACGGTTTCAGCTCTCGAAAAACTAATAACACATCACTGGCCTGGAAATATCAGAGAGTTAAAAAGTACACTAATAAGGTCAAAAATTCATGCAGGAGAAAAAAATCCTATAGATGAATCACATATTACATTTTATTAGATGCTAATTAATTTTCCGAACCTTTATACCCTCTATTACAGGATATTTCTGCCCGGATTCATCTTCACTATACCCTAAATATCTTCCCAACACCAATATACTGGTATTTAGTGATATTTCTGCCGGATTAGGTGTTCTTGAACGTCTTACAGGTATCAAAGAGGCAAATTCCAAACCCTGAACCTGAATAAAACACTTATAAATAGCTACATCCTCAAGACCTTCCCATTCTCCATATGAAATTTCAAACATTCCCATAAAATTTTCTTCATCGGCATACAAAACTTCTCTACCTGAGACAACACCATCCAGAATAATAAACTTATCCATGTCTATACTATTACCATTACCAGATTCAACCAGAAGAACAATATCTTTTAAAGAAAGATTAAAGTCCATTTGTGATACTAAATCTGTATTTACCTGGGCAGATAGACTAAACAAAACAGCTAGTAAGAAAAGTATGAAAGTATATTTTTTCATGAAATACCTCTTTATCTATGATTTTAAATCGTAAAAAGACTCAGGTCAAGTTTAGTTCAATTAAGAAAATGCCGAAAATTAAAATATCAACTTGTAATAATGATCACTGCTTGATAGAATTAGGAGAGTATACTATATATTATGTATATTTATACTCTTTTTTACATGTAAATTTGACAAATTAAGGAATGCCTACTAATATAGGGTTATACTTTATTAGCGCAATTCAGAAAGAGGGCACATGAGCAATAATGAAATAGTACCGGGATTCGATGATGAAAGAGATGACAGCCTTAAAATCCGATTACAAAAAATAGACGAAACAGAGAATTGTCTTGTACTTTATCTAACTGGATATATTGATACATATAACTCCAACTTTTTTCAGAAACGTGTTTCTAAAGCAGTAGAAGCAGGATATACAAAGCTTGTTTTTAACTGTGGGGGACTAAACTACGTATCAAGTACCGGTATAGGTTCATTTACTGCCTTTCTTAAAGCTGTACGTCCAAGAGGTGGCGACCTGGTTCTTCTCGAAATACAGCCAAAAGTATATGAAGTGTTCCAACTTTTGGGATTTTCTCAATTTTTTAATATTAAGGATAGTCTTACTGAAGCAGTAGAGTTTTTTGGTTCCAGTAAGGAAAAAGGGACTTCAGATGTCTTCCCTAAGATTTTTCAATGCCCAATATGTGCAAAAAAACTTAAAGCAACTAAATCAGGACGTTTTAGATGCTCTGAATGTAAAACAATTCTTGCTATAGATAACTCAGGCCAGGTTTTTCTGGGATAACCTTATATTATAAGTATTATTCAAACTCTACTACTTGGTTTAAGGAGATTTTCTGTGGGTGTATTTAGTCGATTCAGACGAATGTTAAAATCCAATATAAATGATATGATTAGTAAATCTGAAAATCCTGAGAAAATGCTCTCTCAGGTTATTGTAGATATGAATCAACAGCTAATAGAATCAAAAAAGAGTGTGGCATCTTCAATAGCAGATGAAAAACGTCTTGAACGACAGATGCGAAACAATAAGTCTTTATCCAGAGAATGGGAAGAGAAAGCTATGCTGGCTGTTAAAGCCGGAAAAGATGAACTTGCAAAAGAAGCTCTTCTTAGAAAACAGGAATTTGATAACCTTTATAATCAGTTTAAACCTCAATGGGAATCTCAGCATGATGCGGTAGAAAAATTAAAAACTGCTCTTCGTCAACTCCAGCAGAAAATAGAAGAAGCCCAGCGAAAGAAAAATTTATTAGTCGCCAGATCAAAAAGAGCACATGCTCAAAAGAAAATCCAGGAAACAGTTTCCGGATTATCTGACAATTCTGCATTTGAAGTTTTTGATAGAATGACAGAAAAAGTTGAAAGACTTGAAGCAGAAAATGAAGCAACCCTGGAAGTATCTGAAATTGAAAACAATGAAATGGATCTTGAAAAGCAATTTGCTGAACTTGAAAGCGGAACAGCTTCTGCAGATCTTCTTCTTGAAGAGCTAAAAGAACGTATGACAGAGAAGGATGAACCAAAAAAACTTAACTGATGTTTGTGTAATATCAGAAGATCCATTTTTTATAAACCGAATAAAAATTTTCAGTCAAAAATCTAACTTACATTTGAATATATTAATGCTCCTGATTGTAAATCCACGGCAAACCTGTTTTTAATAGATATAGACAAGTTGGATACTTTTTTAAACAAAAAACTCTATTCTGACACTTTTAAATATATTGTACATGGAAAACAAAAAGATCTTTCTCTGTCCTTTGATACAGGATGCACAGATTTTCTCAAAGAACCATGGAATAATGATGAACTTGAGGCACGTATTTCTAAAATTCTTAGTTCAACAAAGTTAATTATTCAATGGGAAAAGCTTATTCTTTCTAAGAAAACTATATCGACTGGAAATTATTCAACAAATATAAGCATAGAAGAGTATATTATACTGGAAAAGCTTTTGGAAAATAGAGGGGAACCAGTACCCAGGGAAGCTCTTATATTTGCTCTCTTTGGTAAGTATAAAAGGAATTCCAGGATTGTAGATATGCATATTTCTAATCTTAGGAAAAAAATCACAATCCTTAAAAAATATGATGAATCATGTTGTGACAGTATAAAAACTATTAGAAATTACGGATATATGATTATTTAAAGATAATTAACATTTAAAAGTTCAATTAGTGGCAAATTTTAACCCATACTTCAAATATGTCAATTTTTTGAGAATAAAATTTATTACATTTTTTAAACTTTTTCTTTTTTTGCTTTCATTTTCTCCCATTGCTTATTAAACTTGTAATAAGCTTTTCTGCTGTCTATAAATTCAGCTTGTTTTTGGCTTTTTGCGCCAGAATATAGCTATTATATTAGAGAAGAAGAATTTATAAGTAGATAATGTGAGATAGCACAAAAAGCTTTTGTAAGTATAAATGTAAAATTATAAAGAGGTTATATAATGTTTCCAGGCCCTCCCTTTTTCTGGTCATTGTTAGGACTGTTATTAATTGCTGCGGAAATGTTTATTCCTGGATTTGTAATTTTTTTCTTTGGTTCCGGTGCAATTATTACAGGTTTTCTTTCTGCCTTGATTCCAGGTCTCTCTGCAAATTTCACCCTTCAGGGAATAATTTGGATAACATCATCAATATTAACTTTCAGTTTTTTTAGAAAAAAGTTTACCAAAATATTCAGGGGCACAATTCTTAATAAAGAAATTAATANTGATCTTGGTNANACCGTAAAGGTTATTGAAGCTATTACTCCTGAAAGACCAGGAAGAGTCAGATTCCAGGGAACNAGCTGGAAAGCTATAAGTTATACAGAAAGCTTTGAACCTGGTGTTATGGTCGATATTGTAAAAGAAGAAAATCTTACATTCGTAGTCTCGGGCACAATCCTTGAAGACAATAATAAATATCTCAAAGAAGGAGAATAAGATGGGTAGTATTTTTTCAATTTACCTGCTGGCATTTGTTGTTATCATAATTTTCTTTAAGCTGATACGTATAGTACCGGAAAAGCAAAGTTATGTTATTGAACAATTTGGTAAGTACAGCAAATCACTAGGTGCAGGATTACATCTGGTAATTCCATTTGTACAAAAAGTGGCTTATAAACATACTCTGAAGGAAGAAGTTATTGATGTTGACCCTCAGGTGTGTATTACAAATGACAATGTTCAGGTAACTGTAGATGGTATACTTTACATTAAAGTTATTGACCCGGTAAAAGCAAGTTATGGTATTGAAAATTACAGGTTTGCAACTGCTCAATTAGCAAAAACTACTATGCGGTCAGAAATTGGAAAACTGGAACTTGATCGTGCTTTTTCTGAAAGAGATGAAGTAAACGACAATGTTGTAAAAGCTGTAGATGAAGCTTCAGATCCCTGGGGAATAAAAGTCACCCGGTATGAAATAAAGGATATATATCCAACACCAACAATTGAAAATGCCATGGAACAGCAAATGAGAGCTGAACGTGAAAAAAGAGCTGAAATACTTGCCAGTGAAGGTGAAAAAGAATCACGTATAAATATTTCCAAAGGACAGAGAGAAGAAGCCATCAATATAAGCAAGGGTGAAAAACAGAAAATGTTTAATGTTTCAGAAGGTAAGTCAAAAGCAATTGAAATAGTATCAATTGCCACAGCTGAAGGATTAAAAGATATAGCTTCCGCTCTTCAGCTGCCCAAGGGACGTACAGCAATGAGTGTAAGACTTGCAGAACAATATGTAGAGCGTTTTGGAGAAATACTAAAAGGAGCAGAAACATCTGTTCTTCCATCTGAAATAGCAAATCTAAAAGGTCTGGTAGACACAGTTCTGCCTGCTCTTTCATCTGGCAGCAAAGGAGGTAATGTATGAGCCCATTTTTGCCCCTTTATATTTTAGCCGGTATATTTGGTTTAATTGTTGCAATATCAATATTAAGAAGTATTCGAGTTGTACCAGCAAGAACAGCTCTTGTTGTAGAGAGACTTGGTAAATATTCCAGAACTCTTAATGCAGGATTACATGTTTTAGTACCTTTTCTGGAAAAAGTAAGATACAAATACAACCTTAAAGAAGTAGCAATCGATGTCCCGGCTCAGGATTGTTACACCCAGGATAATGTTAAAGTTCGTGTAGATGGAGTTTTATATATACAGGTTGTAGATCCGGTAAAATCAGCTTATGGAATATCTGATTATCAATACGCCACAATACAGCTTGCACAAACAACTATGAGATCAGTAATTGGGAAACTGGAACTTGATAAAACCTTTGAAGAAAGAGATCAAATTAATGGCTCTGTCGTACAGAGTGTTGATGTTGCCTCAGACCCATGGGGTGTCAAGGTTTCCCGATATGAAATTCAGAATATAAATGTACCTCCTGCAATACTGGAAGCAATGGAAGTTCAGATGAAGGCAGAAAGAGAACGAAGAGCCGATATAGCAAAAAGCCTTGGAGAGATGGAATCAAGAATTAACCGTTCACAGGCAATTATGGAAGAAGTAATTAATGTCAGTGAAGGTGAAAAAGAAAGAATGATCAATGTTGCAGAGGGTCGGGCTCAGGAAATTCGATCTGTAGCAAAAGCAACAGCAGGATCTATTCGTAAAATTGCAGAAGCTCTGGAAGATGTAGGTGGTGAAGAAGCTGCAGTTCTAAGAGTATCCGAAAGTTATATAGAACAGCTGAAAGGTATAGCAGAGAGCAACAGCAAGGTTATCTTACCTGTAGACCTTACAAATATGTCTGAAGTCCTGGTAAATGTAAAAGAAATGATAAAGTAACACCCCNTTTGGGTTGTAGGGTCAGTCATGAGGATCGGTTTACCGACCCTCGTGGCTGACTTCGTACAATAAAGACCCCTCTCCAACACGTATTGACAAAACCATCAGGAAAAAATAAAATTGACTCCAGACTATATCTGTAGTATATTAAAAACTCAAATCTAAAGTAATGACTTACGTGTGTCCTCATAAATTAGATGATGATTTTAGTTACATAGAATATACTGGTACACTGAAGCAAGGAAGATATAGTGGTTAAAAAGGGTTTCCCCTCTGTTCATTTTTATGATCAGGATTTTGTGGATATTTATGAAAAATCCTGGGTATGGATGGCCGATTCATGGCAGTCCGGAACAGAAGAAAATGGATTTACTGATAAGTATTTAAATTATCCGGATAATAAAGTAATAAATCAATTTGAAGCGTGTCTCTCAACATTTTTCCTTGTTTATAGTAATAATATTTACCCGGCTCAAACCAGCCTGGATAATTTTTACAGCAAGCAGGAAGAATCCGGTGCAATTAGGGCAAACTATTCAATTGAAGACGGTAAACCCGTTTTTACCAATAATAACCCTGAAGGAATCAATCCTCCATTATTTGCTCTGGCCGAATATAATATTTTCCATAAAATGGGCAACAAGAAACGTTTAAAAGAAATAATGCCTATTCTTGAAAATTACTATAATTGGCTTGAAGAAAATTTTATAGCAGAAAATGGTTTATACGCAGTTCCCCTGGAAGCAACAATGATGGGTAATTCACCAAGAGAAGGAACATATTATCCCCTGGATTTTAACGTTCAGCAAGCTATTAATGTTCTTTACATGTCTGCTATTGGTGATATTCTTAATAATAAAGAAATTAGTTTTAGGTATAAACGTCTTTATTTTACCTTAAAAACCAGAATTACAAATTTAATGTGGAATGAAGAAGAAAATTTCTATTTTGATCTGGATAAAGATGAGAATCAGTTAACAACAAAAACAATTGCAGCATTTTGGACCCTGCTTGCAGAACTTCCAAATGAAGACAGAGCTGCAGGTTTAATCAGTCATCTAAAAAACCCTAAAACTTTTGGAAGTGAAAACCCCTTCCCGACTCTTTCCCTGGATCATCCGGATTTTCATGAAGATGGTATGGGATACAGAGGATCGGTTTATTCACCCTTTACTTATATGGTTGTAAAAGGTCTTGAAAAATATGCAAGATACGAATTAGCCAGAGAATGTTCTATAAGACATCTTTACTACATGCTTGATACCCTTCACCCTGAAGGAGAAGAAAAGGGCAATATTTATGAAGCATATCTCCCGCATAAAGAAGGACCGGCGGTTTGGCAGGCTAATGATTCATTTCCAAGAGTAATGTTCTTAACATATACAGCTTTAGCTTCTATTACACTTATGATAGAAAATGTACTGGGATTATATATAAGCCTTCCAAGAAAAACAGTTGACTGGATAATGCCAACCCTTGAAATTATGGGAATAGAAGATCTGTCACTTAAAAGAAATATGATTACTATTTTAAGTAACAACAGTTCCAGAGGCTGGGAAATAAGGCTTGAATCTGAAAAGCTTTATTATTTTACTATTAATATACTCGATGAAGATAAAAAGAAGACTCTGCCAATCCCTTCTGGTAAGTGTTCAATGCTTATAGGAAAGCTGGAATAAATTAAAAGTGCAACCTAGGGCTGGTCGCAAACAAGTTTGCTGCTCGCCCATGAGTCGTACCGGAAGAGCGGAGCGATGAGGAACGATCTCAGCAACCTAGGATAATTTTGTTCTTCCATTTAGAGCCCTTGAGAGTGTTAATTTATCAGCATACTCAAGGTCTCCCCCTACAGGAAGACCCAGTGCCAATCGTGAAACCAGAACATCTGTATTCTTCAAAAGATTAACTAAATATAAAGCAGTAGTATCCCCTTCTATTGTAGGGTTAGTTGCAATTATAATCTCTTTTACACTTTTTCCACTGGAATCAGGACTAAGTCTTGCAATAAGCTTTCTGATGGATAGATCTTCAGGTCCAACTCCATCAATAGGAGAAATTACTCCACCTAATACATGAAATCTGCCGTTAAAAACACCAGTAGCTTCAATTGTTTGAACATCTTTGGATTCTTCCACAACACATATCTGTTCACTGGTTCTTCTCTGATCAGAACAAATATTACATATTTCTGTTTCTGTATATGTACCGCAAACAACACAGGTTCTAATACTTGGTTTAAGATTTTTAATTAAATCTGCAAGTGTATTTAAATATTCAGTATCAGCTTTTAATAAATAATAAACTATTCTGGATGCACTTTTTTTCCCTACTCCCGGGAGACGTGAAAAGCCTTTTATAAGCTGATCTAATATTGTCATCCAGGAAAGCCAAGATTACCTGTAAGAGAAGACATTTCAGATGCAAGCTTAACCTTAATTTTTGTCCCTGCATCTGTGAATGCTGCCAATATAAGATCTTCAAGCATTGTTATTTCACCAGGATCCACTATTTCCGGAGATATCTTCACCTGAACAACTTCCATAGCTCCATTTATCTCAATACTGACCATATCGCCACCTGAAGTACCAATGGCCGAAATATCTTTCATTTTATCCTGAACCCCGGTCATTTGGGATTGCAGATTTTGCAGGTTCTTAAAAATATCCATTGGATCCATCATTTTTCTCCATTCACCACTTCACCGCGAAAAACACGCTTAACAAGCTCTAAATCTTCATCTACCTCATTGGAATTTTTAACTGCTGAAGGGCTTACTATCAAAACTTCAATATCGATTTTAGTATCCAAAAATTCAGATACTTTAGCTTTAATTGAGAGAAGATCTCCCTTTACTGCATTTCCTGAATAAGTTGAATCAAAAGTTAGCTGAATAGTATTACCATTCCGCTTCCAGGATGTAGCTTTTTCAAGTGCTGAAGATAGTGCAAGTTTATTTTTTCCTAAAGAATGAATAATACCTGAAATCATCTCTTTTGATAAATCTTCAGATACATTTTCTTCTATTTGGGGTTTTCCTGCAATTTTTTCTACAGCAAACATACCATCTTTAAGATCTTTTTTTATATTTTCTATCTTTTTTAAAATTTCATTGGGAGAAATATAAGTACTAAGATTTGTTAGTCGACTAAATACAAGTTCAAGTTCAAATCTTTGATTTAGAGAAAATCTTATATCTTTATATAACTTAAAAAGCAGTTCTATTGCCTGTTCAATCTGAGAAATGGAATATGCAGATATAACTTCCTTTGAAAATAGAGAAGGATTTGACCCCAATAATGCTTCTTTAACAATATTATGTTTCAGAAAAAGAATACTTCGAAAATAACTGGTAAAATCCATAATAAGCTGATCAATGGAAACACCACTCATTAAAACTTCATCTGTAAGTTCCAACACTTTTTGATTATTCCCTTTTGCCATCTCTTCTGCAATTTTATTAACGCTTTCTACTCCTGCAATTCCTAACTTGGATTGNATTTTCTCCATTGTTATATGATTATGGGAAAAAGATACNACCTGATCAAATAAAGTATANGCATCTCTAAGAGACCCTGTNGCCTCTTTAGCAATCCAGAACAGAGCATCTTCTTCTGCTTCCANCCCAATTTCTTCGGTCGTTTTTATTAATATTTCTTTAATTTTTTCTACACTGATAAGTCGAAAATTAAACTGCTGACACCGGGATCTGATAGTTGCCGGAACTTTTTGTATTTCTGTAGTAGCAAAAATAAAAACAATATACGGAGGAGGTTCTTCTATAGTTTTTAGAAGTGCATTAAAAGCACTGTTGCTAAGCATATGAACTTCATCAATTATATATACTTTATACTTACTACTGTTTGGGGCAAATAAAACTTCTTCTTTAATTGTTCTGATATCATTTACGGAGGTATTACTTGCACCGTCTATTTCTATTACATCAAGGGAGTTCCCTTTTGCTATGCTAAGGCAATTTGAACATTCACCACAAGGAGAATCAGACTGACCCTGTTCACAGTTAAGGGATTTTGCAAGAATTCTGGCTGCAGATGTTTTACCCACACCCCGGGACCGGAAAATAAGTAAGCATGAGCTATTCTTTCCGTATTTAATGCATTATTGATAGTAGATACTACAAAATCCTGACCTTCAAGTTGATTGAATGTTGCAGGACGCTTTCTTGTAGCTGTTACTTCATATGCCATATGTACTTTCCTTATGCTTTACCGGCCTAATATTTTACTAATTCTTAGTATAAATAAAAAACCCCTTTAGCTCCAGTCAAGTTTATTGCGACTCATTAATTAATCACTTACCGCTGCTACCTTCCAGTCCTGACGGAATTGGGCGACAATCAATAGCGCAGAACCCAACTTTCAACACTAAAGGGGAATTACGGAGAAGGGGGGATTCGAACCCCCGGAACCCGGTTAGGGTTCATACGCTTTCCAAGCGTACTCCTTCGGCCTCTCGGACACCTCTCCAGCTATTAAAAAACATTATTAAATACAGGATTTCTCCCGAGTGTTTAAATTCCTCTCCCGGAGAGAGAGGGATTCGAACCCTCGGAGCTGACAAGCAGCTCAACGGCTTTCGAGGCCGCCCGATTCAACCACTCTCGCATCTCTCCAAAGCGGTAGCCTCTTTTTGTACCCAAGAGGATTCGAACCTCCGACCTTTAGGTCCGCAACCTAATGCTCTATCCAGCTGAGCTATAGGTACAAAAAAACGGAGAGGGAGGGATTCGAACCCTCGGTACCGTCACCAGTACAACTCCTTAGCAGGGAGCCCGATTCAACCGCTCTCGCACCTCTCCAGAATAAACATACCTAAAAAATAAAATCAGTATAATATTATACTGATATCTCGGAGAAGGTGGGATTCGAACCCACGGAACCTTGCAGTTCAATAGTTTTCAAGACTACCTCCTTCGACCACTCGGACACCTCTCCAAATGATAGAATAATAATTCTATCAGTGCTCAAATATATAAAAATAGAGGAGCCTTTGTCAATACAGCGCAAAAAGCAATATTGTTAAGAATTCAAGTTTTTTTTTCGATTGACCAAAATAACACCTGATATTATTACAAATCCACCAAGTATTTGTAAGATGGAGAGTGTCTCCTTAAGAAACAAAAAACTTGCGGTAATACCAAATACAGGAGGGAGATTCGCATAAATTGAAGTTTTTGTAGAACCCAGATTCTCAATCCCTTTATACCAGAGTATATTTCCCATACAGGTTCCAAAAATACCGGTAAATGCCACACCCAACCATGCCAGTGTTGAGATATTTGATATATTTAGGGATCTAATTTGATTTGAAGAAAAAATAAGAAAGGGAAGAAAAGAAAATAATATTACAATAAACATTACCTGATAGAGTGAGTATTTGTGAATTAAATCTTTTGCTTTTACGGTATAAAGAGCAAAACCCATTTCTGCAACAATTAGAAGTATTACCCCACCTGAAAAGGTTCCTTCCAGAGAAAATCCTCCATTGGTTCCAAGAATAATTAGAGATATTCCTATAATTGAAAGTAAAATTCCAATTACTGTTTTCATAATTATTTTTTCAGATTTACTAAGCAAATTAATAATTATTACATTAATTGGCAATGTTGCCATTATAAGAGAAGCAATACTGGCTGATGTATTTTTTACTCCAAAGGGGAAACAAAACTGGAATACAAAGAATCCAAATAAACCTACAATTATAAAATTTATCCAGTCCTTTCTTTCAACATGTTTCCAATTTCCCAAAATTATAAGAAAAATACCGGAAGTTACCAGTGCAACAAACAGTCTCAAAACATTGAAGGGAAAGACTTCAATTTCATTTATGCTTAACTTCATGAAAGATGGTGTCAGACCCCAAAAAAGAACTGCTAAAATCAGAAGAAAGTGAATATTTAACTTATTCTTCTTCACTTTTATCCAATATTTGGCTGTCTGTAATCTTTTCTACTCCTTCGACTTTTTGACTTATCATTTTATCTTCATCAAAAATAAAAAAGCCGGTAATATACTGTCCTTTCATAGCAAGAGGTAACCAGAGTTTGTCATCTTCCCACATTTTCTCATAAGGTATTTCGTTAACAGGCTGCCAGAATGGGTCAGCTTCATCAGTTTCCACCATATCACCTGTGCAGTCATCAGCAAAATAGACAAATCCCTTTAGGGAATATCCATCTTTGAATATAAAACTAAGCTTACCAGCTTCTTTCAAGTTAAGAGGAGTAAGACCTGTTTCTTCCTGAACTTCTCTAACTGCTGCTTCTATTGCCATTTCTGCAGGTTCAATTCGACCTCCGGGAGCATTAACCTTTCCTGCTCCAAGACCTGTTTTTTTGTTAATCAGTAAAACTTTATCATCTTTAAAAATATAAGTTATAACTGCTGTTTCCTTTGGTTCCCAGGCATCCCAGTCTACTTCTTCTACAGTATCCGGGTTGTCAGGGAAAGAAGCTATTTCAGCAGCTTTTTCTGCGGCGGCTTTTACTTCTTCTTCTGTTTCAGGTTGACATTTATCACAAAGATTATTATCCCAATAGGCAATTTTGCTAAAGCTTAGTTTTTCATTGCAGCTTAGGCATTTTGTTTTGAATACAAACATTTTCGGTCGTAATAAATAAACAAGTAAACCGGCAATCAGAGCTGCAGGAATTAAAAACATATCTGATATTTTAAAATGCTGAATTAATACAAGTTCGACTTGTACAAATAAAAGAATACCAGCTGCCCATAATGTGGCAAGACGTTTTTTATTACCATGTTTAACATGTTTTCTTTGGGTGAGATTAGCTATAAGAACAGCCATCATTAAATAATAGAGAGGTTGGGAAAGTTTCATTGCAATCATGGAAAGACACTATATTTTTGAATTACTAAAGTCAAGAAGGTTTTTGTAGTACAAACCTTGTTAATAGGTTATTATGCCTAAATGCAGGAAGTACAAAAC
>JGI24023J19991_10000926_pt1 | contig 22998 bp, 17 predicted proteins | sample Cruoilmetagenom1_FD_19991 | JGI IMG/M metagenome (IMG submission 19991) | reverse complement strand
ATTTTATCGTGTGATTTTCCCTCAGTGTCGTCGTCGTCAAACATATGTAGAATTATTTACTAGAATTATTAAACGTAAATTTTTTCAGCTTAGTGTCTATCCTAGTAAAATATGGTACTATGATAAGAAACGAAATACTAAAGAAACATAGAAACAGTATAAGAATCAACACTTTATGTCATTTTTTCCAAAATGGGAGTCTTAAAAAGCTACCTCTGGATTCCTGCCTGCGCAGGAATGACAAAATAATTTACTTTTGTTCTAACCTCTAACCTCTAACCTCTAACCTCTAATTTTTACCCTAATCCCTTCACTGTGACTGCTAAATTCAGGTGCATACATACTTTGTATGGTAGTGATACCATTTGAGAAATCACCCTTGTTATTCACGCGTAAATTATATTCAAAGACATAAACACCTTTAGGCAAAACGTCAAAGAAAAAATTTGTAGCTGCATCTTTAGTACTTTCATAATAGCCTAAATGGTCTTGCCATTTGTATTGTGAAATCACGTTTACAGGTTCAAAACCTGCTGCGCGCATATCTTTCATATGTACAAATTCCATAGTTCTATCTACTTTTAATTCAATTCGTACTCTGACTAAGTCACCCAATTTCAATTGCGTTTTATCTGTAATTTCAGAAAGTACTTCACCTTTATCAGTATTGTTTTTAAGGAATAATTTCTTAGATAATTTCAATGGCGTTTCCGCTGAAGTTATTTTATCAAGATTCTCAAAATATTGCCAGTATAAGGCACCCCAAGATATACCCTCTGATTTTTTAGAAAGTTTTACTGTCGCCATTTCTGGCGTAATTTCTAATCCTTTCCAAGAAGTTTTAAAATAACCGGTACCTGCTTCTACTTTAGAGCCTTCCAATTGTAGTGGATCGATATGTTGATTACCAATATTGATATCTACAAATTCGGTTACTTCCAACCAGTCTGTCCCTTGCAATAACAAGGCGTATACAGCTTCCGTTGTTGCCTTTGTTGTTTTCCAACGATTGGTTTGCTTATTCTTTAATAACCATATTTTTAAATTATCAATGATCTTAACATCACCTTCAATTTCACTAAATGCTTCAATTAATAATGCTTGAGTTTCAATTGGTGCCTGATACCAATACCAACTTGCGGTATTGCTTTTCCAATACATGCCCAATTCTTCATTGGTTATACTATTTTCTTTTAATGAAGCTATTATTTTATCTGCCAGGGCAGTTTTGTTATTTCTTTTAGATATTAAAGCAATCATTCCTTTAGTATATAAATTACGGTCTAACCAAAATTTATAGGACTGATTTGTATAATAATCTACAGCAGTTTGAACCTTTTTAGCGATCTCAATATCTTTATAAAAACTACGCATATACAAATACTGAATTTGGAAATAACTAGTATGATTCTTAACTAAAAATTCTTTTTCTTTTCTAATTCCTTCAGCCTTGTTTTTTTCTCTTTCTCTGATCTTTTTTGCCTGTTTTAATAATCTATTATAATCATCAAGAATTTCATCATCTAAAAATTTAACCGCTTTGTTGAGCATAGACTTCTCGACTGCGTTTGAAGAGACGCCCAGTTTATTGAGATGTCCAAAACCTGAAGCAATATGTTGTGTAATATATCTGCTAGGGTAAGGCGCTCCTTTAAACCAAGGGAAACCGCCATTACTCATTTGAACTTGTTCTAGTTTTCGTAATGCTGACGATAATTCATGCTGCATTTTATTCAAATCGAATAGTAAAGCAATACGATTTTTCTGTTCAGTTTCAGATTGTGCATCACGTAACCAAGGTGTTTCTTGAATGATCATTGATTTTAACTCTTGATTTTTCTCCAAATTAGATAGTAAAGCATCAGAGTTCTTCCACTGATTGAATACCTCTTGAATTCTCGGATTTGAATTCGCAATATGGCTTGCCAAGGCATTTGCATAATAGCGAGAGAAAGTTTGTTCAGAACATTCATAAGGATACTCCATTAAATAAGGTAGTGCCTGAACGGCATACCAAGCCGGATTAGAAGTAACCTCTAAACTAAGATTATGATGTTTCAAAGTTGTTGAGGTATTATTCTTCAACTTATCAAGCGTAAATGTTTTTGTCTGGTTAGAACGCAACCACATTGGCAATGTTTCTATTACCAACATTCTATTAGAAAGTACTGGCAAGGCATTCTCTTCCCCATCGGTAAAATCGTCTGCTTTGGCCAGTATTTTATATTTAACGGCTTGTACATCATCTGGAATTTGTAATGTCCAACTTACATTTGCGTTACCTTTAGCGTCAACGTTGAAACTTTTTCTATTGTCGGTATTGCCTAATTTAGCATCAATAGATATATTTGTTAAAGCATCAAATAGTTGTAATTCACTAATTCCTTCAAGATTTTTATCCGTTAAGTTTGCAATTTTTGATGAAAAAGTAATTTTATCACCTTCACGTAAAAAGCGAGGTGGATTTGGCAAAACCATCAATTCTTTTTGAGTAACAGTAGATAACTGCATAGTTGTCGCTGCCATATCTTTGGTATGTGCTAACAATTGTAAATTCCATTTGGTTAGACTCTCAGGTGTAGTAAAATTAAAACTTACATTTCCTTCAACATCTGTTTTTAAATGTGGTAAGAAAAAAGCAGTTTCTTGTAAGTTTTTACGTGCAACGATACCTTCTAGAGATGATTTTTCAGAATCTTTACCGTTGTTTCCGACTCGAAAAGGTACATTATCTTCTTCAACAGCCTCTGATTCATCTGCTAATACTTCAACACCAGCAACATTTTCCGCTAGCCTTTCTTGAGGTGCAAGTGCTTTTTTACTTCTTGATAATTCTTTCCTTTCACTCTTAACATTACTGAATCTAATTTCTGAACCATATCCAAAATGAAGTCCAAACCAATTTAATTGGTCATACCCTTGAGAAGCATATCCATAATAGGGTGTATTTTTTTGATAGATATTAAAATTAGTATTTCCGAAACTATGACCTGCATTACTGTTATTATAAGAATAGTAATATTGTTGATAAATAGGATTAAAACCCCAATAATGTGTTCGAAATTGATCTAAAGAGGCATCATACATTGAAGCCAATAATTCTGCTACAACTTTATCTCCTTTGTCTCCTTTTAGTTTAAAGCTCCAGGTTTCATTTTGTCCTGGTTGTAATTTATCTCTAAACGTTATGGTTTCAATACTTAATTCATGTTTAGGATATGGTACGTTAATATTTAATGCCCCATTTTTAAATGAATTATAATTCACAAAATGATAATGGATTGAAAACCCGCCAACATCTTTTTGACTCACAGGAACCGTTATTGTTTTAATAGTATTAGACAATTGAATTATTTGCGTATTTACGATGTTATGATCTTTTTCAACAGAAACAGTTACATAGACATTTTTAGAAGCTGAACCAATATTGATCTTCACCAATTCATTTGGTTGGTACTGATGTTTATCAGTTTTTATAAAGAATAATTCGTTGTCCGCAACGGTTTTATCTTTATCACTAAAAATTTCAAAACGTTGCTCATCTTTTACAGATTGATCAAATTTATCTTTACAAGCCAGCACAGCAATATAACTACCCGATTGCCATTTTTTGATATTCCCTAATTTGATCTCTGTTGTTTTTTCGGTATCAAAATCTGATTCAAATACTAATGCCCCTTTTTTCCAATTATTTTTATCACTTTCGTTTTGATAGGCGTCATGTGGAAATAATTTCAAGAATTCATCCTTTGAAAAGCTTTGATAATCTGGAGCTCCCCAAGGTCGTTTGCGTAAGACGTTATCCGGAGCTTGTAATTTGTAAATTTGTAAGGTTCCATTGGTGGGTACAAACTGTCCGTTAAGATTAGTGGTATAAATAGAAACACCGTTTTCTTTTATACTTTTATCAAGTTTATCAGAAATACTAATACTTGCTTTCAATGCATGATAACCCACACTAACATTTGTTTCAGTACTTCTGGTTTCACCATTAATATCTATTATATCAGCATACACTCTAAAACTAAAAGTGGGTTGCGATTCTTTTTTTATCGACGCATCAGGAATTGCTTTGAATTTGACTTCAAAATTCCCTGAAGCATCTGTAACGGTCTCGCCATGTGTTATTTCTAATGCGTCTGAAGAAATAGAAGGTCTATATCTATAATGCCAATACCACTTAGGGTAGTGCGCAGTACGAACTACCCGATACACTACTTTCGCATCGGTAATATTACTTCCTGCATAGGCCGTGGCTGAACCTTTTACGGTAATGGTGTCGTTTAATTTATAGGTTTCAGTTATGGGATTAAAATTAGTTTCAAATTTAGGGCGCTTATATTCTTCTACTGAAAAATATTGATTTCCATTAAAAGTTTCAATACTAAATTGACCCGTTAATCCACTTGATGGTAATATAAATTCGCCGCTGAAAGAGCCAAATTCATTGGTTGTGAATTCTAAAATTTTTACATTCTGATGATTTACATCTTTGAGGGTAACAGCAACCTTTTGATCTTCAACGCGGTTGGCTTTGTTATTTTTTGAATTGACAACAATACCTTTAAAATAAACAGTTTGTCCGGGTCTATAAATACTTCTATCAGTAAATAAATAGGTTCTAGTTTCAGAATAGTTTTTGTTTGAATTGCTTTTATGTAATTTATTGAAGTAAAAATCGCCAAAGATAGCCTTGTCAGTTTTATAGCTAACTGTTATGACAATATTAGAATGTCTTTGATTGGTTGAGAACTCAACTTGCCCTTTATCGTTTGTTGTAAAAGTTTTGTTAAACAATCTATTGTATCTGCCTGTTTCATAGTTTTTAATATGGACGGTAGCACTAGGCAATGGTTTTCCGGTATGACGATTGACCACCTGGTATAAGTACTTTCCAGAAACAATATTTTCAATTAAAGTAATATCTGATACTTGTACAAAACTATAGCCGAAAGTATCTTCCTCTGTATAATCTTTTACTGTCGAAGCAAAAATCATATAGTTATCTTGTGGTAATTCCGGCAATAAAACTTCCGTTTTATGGTACTGATAATCATTTTCATCAGGAAGTTTGGTATCCCACGATTTTATGACATCTAATTTATTTATAAAAGCAATCTTAGCCGAATCGTTATAAATTTTATTCAGTTTTCTTTGTTGTTTTATGCTGATCTTTAATGCTTTAAAATACAAATGATCTGTATTTTTATAATTGATCAATAATCGTGAAGGGGTATTTATTGCGACAAATTTTTCATTTGTAATTTGCAGGCTTTTACTAAGGATCTGACTTTTTAGGATCTTGCATTTTTCAGCACCGGTAGATGTAGGAAACTTCTTTATTGCCGCCTCACATATTTGTAAAGTTTCTTTAAGTTTCCAGCGATTTTCTTCTTTGCTCAAAGGAACATAACTATTCGCTTTTTCATTTAAAAATAAGGCAATTTTATAATCTACTTCCGTTACTATTTCATTGGTTTTATATTTTTCTTTAAGTTGCTGCAGCGTATTTAAATAAATGGCATCTTTATCATTTAAAATGGCGTTTGTTCGCACAAAATCTAAACGTTCTAGTGTGAGTATCAACAGGGCTTCAGGGTTCTTGTCTCTTAAATGAAATAGGGTTAAATTTTTATAAATATATAAGGCATGTAATTGTTGAGAAAGACTGTCTTTAGTATTTAATTCCGCTTTGACAAATTCATCATTTATACCTAATAATTGTGGGCTGTCAATTTCAAATTTGTAGGATGGTCTTTTTAAATTCCGCTCATCATTTCTATAAAAATCAATAGCTCTGTGGGCCAGGAAATCATAAACGGTTGGCCTGAATTTTTTTGAGTTTCTACTAAGATGTAGTATTTCATTAAATTGATTTATGCCGGCTTGTTGAGTTTGTAAAGCATTTTCTAATGACCCTTGATAATGTAGGTGTGTTTCTTCAAAAATAGTTTGCAAATCCCATGTTCTAAAATCAGCCTTGTCGACTTTTTCAGATGTTTTTGTTCTATTATAGAACTTCCATCTATTTTGTTGAAAATACTGCCAATATAGATCGGCTAAAATACTTTCTAATATATTTTTTGAAGGAAATTTAGCGGTAGAGATCTCATTTTTTAGATCATTTATAATGTTTAATTGGGCATCTTCCTCTAAGGTCAACGCATACTTAGACTTATAAAATAGTGTTTTAATTAACTGCGGACTATTCTTTGTTCGTTTTGCTTTTTTATAAATTTTTTCCACTTCTTCCAAAGCAGATTTAGGCAAGCCTTGAGATTCAAACTTTTGAACGATTTGCCATTGTTCCTTACAATCGTCATATTTGTCAGATTGCGCATTAGTTGTATTAGAAAATAGAAGAATCATTGCTATAATAGTGATTGATTTTTGCATAATTAATTAAATTATATTATTCAAATACTAAGTTTCTATTCTTAGGGTATTTTACAGAATATTGTAAATTAAACTCTTTTGATTTTTTAGGATCAAGCCTAAATTCCCATTTAATTTCACCTGTTGTTGGGTTTTGTTTTGCTCCAGAAATTTTAGCGACTTCTATTTTAATCTCATCGAGTGTAGATACAGGTACTTGATCAAAAATAACCATATTTATTGGTTGGTTTTTATTGTTTTTTATGATAATATCCCAGGCTCTAGATTCTTCTTTTTTACTGCCAATAAACTTTTTAGAAGTAAAATCTTTTACTTTCTCTCTGGTCACACTAACATTTTTATCTCTCCCTAAAGATATTTGTAAAGTATCTGAAGCATATCTAACATCCAATAATGATTTTCCTACAAAAGTCCCTTCAAAGAAAATATTAGCTTCCCCTTCTAATAAATTATATTTTTCCCAATCAGTAATATTAGCAGTTAAAAAAGAGGTTTTGTCAACTTTTGGAACACTATAGTATTGGTAAAAAGCTGGTAAGCTATACGAATCAATATCTACAGAGTAACTTTTATTGTCTGATTTAACCGTATAAGGTATTTTAATTTCAAAATCTACAGAAGTTTGATTTTCAATTTGAGCAGTTGGTATTGTGATACTCGCTGCACCTCTAATTTTAACTCCAGAAACAGAACCTGCCAAACCGTCGCTAAGTTTCATCTTCTTTTTTCTTGTGCTGCCGTAGCCTGTTACCACTACTTCTTCTAAAACTGAATCTGCCTCTAAATAAACATTCATCACAGAACTTCGAATAGGTAAAGATTGAGTTGCAAATCCTATAAATGAATAATTCAAATTAGAAGCATTATTTGGGATGCTAATATTGTATTTTCCATCAAAATTGGTAGAGGTACCAATGGTGGTTCCGTCAACAATTACATTAGCTCCTGGCAAGGGTCCTGATTCATCAGATACTATCCCTGAAACTTGATTGATCCTTTTACCATAAATTGGTGGAAGAGAATTGTAATTTAAAAAATAAGTTTGCAATTCTGGGATCACACCAGATATATTTGGTTCTGCAGATGAAAGTTTTAATTTAATATTTTTCCATTCTACTTTAGTGTCTTGTTTTACATTGGCTTTATAAACTAGTTCAACAGGTTGATTAATGTTTTTTGCCCTAATATCATATGAAGGAAACCAACCAGCATTGTTTACTACATAAGAAATTTCGAAAGCCACTTTGGTAGCATTTTTCGCGTCGATTTTAACGACAATTTCTCCATTGGGAAATTCTTTCTTACTTCTCAACGTGTTGAGTTGATTTCTTATGTCATTATGTTGTTTGTTGAGGTCTAGTAAAGTATTATTCCTTTCAATTTCTTTCAGTTTTATAGCCGTGAGTTTTGATCCATAGAAATTAGAAGCGTCTTTTAGGTTTATTATACTTACTTGCTGATTTTTACCACCAATATTCCTGTTTTCTTTTAAAAAGGCCAATTCCTCATTTAAAATTGCTAAATAAGTTTGCTCAAGTTTAATTTTATCTCCTATTGTATTAAATTTCGCTTCTAATTCTTTTACTTCTTCTTGTTTTTCTAATTTGTCGATAAAATTTTGTTGATGATTTACTGATAAAACAGTAGCCAATCCATCAGCTTTTACTTGGATACTTTTAGCATCAATAAAAGGTGATAAATTGATAAATTTTAAATTTGATTTACCTTTAGTAACGAACTGTGATGTCTTTCTAGTTATCTGAGCGTTTTCAATAAAAACAGTTACTTCACTTACTTCTGTTTTAATTTCTTTGTCAGAAATAGTTTGTGTGTAAACAGTACTAACGATTAGACTTAGAATTAAGAAAATAGTATTTTTCATATTAAATATTTATACAATTAAGATTCAAATATCTTGTTAATAATTAATCTAAACAATCTAAAATGAGTGAGTGGGTACTTTTTTTAGGTGAAACATTCTTTTGAGCGAGTTTAGGTATAAAGATACTTAAATATTGTATTATGATTTTGTATTTTTGGATGACATAATCGAACATAAATGAACATACATTTTATTGCCATTGGAGGAAGTGCCATGCACAACCTTGCATTAGCATTACAACAAAAAGGATACCAAATAACTGGTAGTGACGATACTATTCACGAACCGTCAAGATCACGTTTAGAAGGAAAAGGATTATTACCCGCAGCCTTTGGTTGGTTTCCTGAAAAGATACATTCTAAATTAGATGCTGTTATTTTAGGGATGCATGCCAAAGCCAATAATCCTGAATTGTTAAAAGCACAGGAATTAGGGGTAAAGATTTATTCATATCCTGAATTTTTATATAAGCAATCAAAAGATAAAACACGTGTAGTTATTGGAGGGTCTCATGGTAAAACTTCTATAACTTCTATGATCTTACATGTAATGCATTATCATGAAAAGGAAGTAGATTATATGGTAGGGGCACAATTAGAAGGTTTTGACACGATGGTGCATTTAACGTCAGCCAATGAATTTATCGTTTTGGAAGGTGATGAGTATTTAAGTTCACCTATTGATCGTCGTCCGAAATTTCATTTATACAAACCAAATATTGCCTTGTTAAGTGGTATTGCCTGGGATCATATTAACGTGTTTCCTACGTTTGATAATTACTTAGAACAGTTTCGTGTTTTTATAAAAAAAATGACCAATGGTGGTATATTGGTTTATAACGAAGAAGATATTGAGGTAAAAAAGATAGTTGAAGAAAGTACACATCCAATTAAAAAGTATCCGTATAGTACACCAACTTATATCATAGAAGACGGAACAACTTTTCTAGATACTTCAGACGGAAAACTACCTCTAGAGATTTTTGGAAAACACAATTTACAGAACTTAGCTGGTGCCAAATGGATTTGTCAACATATGGGTATAGATGAAGATGATTTTTATGAGGCAATTACTAGTTTTTCCGGAGCCAGCAAACGATTAGAAAAAGTTACGGAAAATAATTCAACAGTAATATTTAAAGATTTTGCACATTCACCGAGTAAAGTACAAGCGACTACGAATGCTGTTAAAGAGCAATATGCAAATAGAGCAGTGCTAGCTTGTTTAGAGTTGCATACGTATAGTAGTTTAAATGCCGAATTTTTAAATGAATACGAAGGGGCATTAGACCGGGCGGATAAAGCGGTCGTTTTTTATTCACCACACGCCGTGGAAATAAAGAAGTTGGAAAAAGTAACCGCAGAACAAATTGCCAATGCTTTTAAGCGTGATGATTTGATTATTTATACGGATCCTTCAGAATTTAAAGATTTTTTATTTTCTCAGAATTTAGAAAACACAGCACTGTTGTTAATGAGTTCAGGTAATTATGGAGGATTGGATTTTGAGGAATTCGGCAATAGTATTCAATGAGCAGTAAATGACAAATTCTAAATTCCAAAAGAAGATTAAATAATTATAAATTATCGTCTTTACGAGTGAACCCTAAATAATCTGAAGGAACGTGATAATCTTTCAATCAATTACGAGACTGTAATATTTTATTTAAAAAATAAAATTCACAGTGACGTTTAGGTTTAATCCTCACTTACTTTTAACACTAATTTCCCCATTTTTTCTCCAGAAAATAACCGTAAAAATGTTTCATGAAAGTTTTCAATACCTTCATAAATATCTTCTTTAGATTTTAATTTACCTTCCAGCATCCATTGTCCCATTTGTTGTGCTGCTTTTCCATAGTCTTTAGCATAATCAAAAACGACCATACCTCTCATTGTTCCTCTATTAACCAGTAGAGACATATAATTAGAAGGGCCTTTGATAGCTGTTTTATTATTGTATTGAGAAATAGCACCGCAAATAACAATTCTTCCATGCATAGCCAATCTGCTTAAGGCTAAATCTAAAATTTCACCACCTACATTATCAAAATAAACATCAATTCTATTCGGGAAATATTCTTTTAGTTTGCTGGCAACATTATCATTTTTATAATCTATGGCGCCGTCAAAACCTAATTCGTTAACCAGATATTTACATTTATCTGCTCCGCCGGCTATACCTATTACTTTACAATTTTTTATTTTGGCAATCTGACCAACTACACTTCCAACGGCACCTGCTGCTCCTGAAACGAGTACAGCATCACCTTCTTTAAGTTCACCTACTTCTAATATTCCGAAATAAGCCGTCATTCCGGGCATACCTAAAGTGCCTAAGTACATAGGCAATGGTGCCAGTGTTGGATCAACTTTATGGTAGCCCTCACCATCGGTAGTTAAATATTGTTGTATGCCGGTCTGACCATAGACAAAATCACCTTCTTTGAAATTAGGATTTTTTGATGTAATAACTTTACCAACTCCACCTGCTCGCATTACATCATCAATTTCTACCGGAGCTATATAAGATCTACCGGCATTTATCCATCCACGCATGGCAGGATCTAACGAAACATATTCCGATTTTATTAAAAATTCACCTTCTTTAGGTTCGGGTATATTTGTTTCAATTAATTCCCAAGTGTCTTTATCTGGTAATCCAACGGGTCTTTTTTTTAGTACTAATTGTTTGTTTTGTGCCATGATTATGTTGTAAATTTTTGAGTGTTAGTTGAGACTGATTTTAATAGGTATTGCAACTGCCAATTGATAATTATTCTTTATATCCAAATCTACGCAATTGATTTTTATTACTGCGCCAATCTTTATTTACCTTGACATAGAGTTCTAAGTATATTTTTTTTCCAAAGAATTTTTCCAGGTCTTTTCTTGCTTCAGCTCCAACACGTTTCAAGGCAGACCCTTTATGGCCTATAATGATGCCTTTTTGAGAATCGCGTTCTACCATAATTATCGATCTTATCTTAATGATCTTTTCTTCTTCATTAAATTCTTCGGTTTCTATCTCAACAGCATATGGAATTTCCTTTTTGTAATGCATTAATATTTTTTCTCTAATGGCCTCATTCACAAAAAACCGCTCAGGTTTGTCTGTGAGTTGGTCTTTAGGATAGAATGCAGGTGATTCTGGTAATACTTCAATGATCTTATTAAAAACAGAGTCTATATTAAAATTTTCTAATGCCGAAATAGCAAAAATAATGGCATTAGGCACTTTATTTTGCCAATATTCGATCTTTTCTTCCACCTCCTCTTGGGCGGACTTATCAATTTTATTGATCAATAATAATACTGGAATTTTAGCATTTTTTATTTTATTAAAGAAAGCTTCATCTTTTAGTTCAGTTTCTCCAATTTCAACCATATAGATTAAAATATCAGCATCCTCAAAGGCAGATTTTACAAAATCCATCATAGAAGATTGTAGTTCATAGGCAGGTTTGATAATTCCAGGTGTATCAGAAAATAGGATCTGAAAATCATCGCCATTTACAATACCCAAAATACGATGCCTCGTTGTTTGTGCCTTCGAAGTTATGATCGATAAACGTTCACCCACAAAAGCATTCATTAATGTTGATTTTCCAACATTAGGATTTCCGATAATATTTACAAATCCGGCTTTATGTTTTGACATAAGAATTTATGGTAATTTTTTGATTGCAAATGTAACCAATTTAGCGCGTAGTTTTCATTCAACTATAAATAGTATTTGAAATCAATTCATTGAAAAACCCAATATAAGATACAGAACCGTTGTAATTATACCGCCGATCAAAGCGTAAGGTAATTGGGTTCTTACATGGTCAATATGGTCACTAGCCGAAGCCATTGATGATATGATTGAAGTATCGGATATAGGGGAGCAATGGTCGCCAAAAATACCACCACCTAGGGTAGCAGCAATAACTAAGGTTAAATCAGAATTATGTGTATTCGCCATAGGAATTGAGATGGCTAGCATAATGGCAAAAGTACCCCAAGAGGTGCCCGTTGAAAATGCGATAAATGAACTAATTATAAATACTACGGCCGGTAAAAACTCCGGTGAAAGCCATTCTTTAGACCAATTGGCAACAAATTCACCGGTACCTAATTCATTACAAGCATTGCCAATAGCAAATGCAAGCAACATTAATAAGGCCAAAGGCATCAATTCACTAATGCCTTTTAAAACCAAATCGACCATTTCTTTAATTTTCATAATCCCTTGTACACGATATAAAATCATAGCTACAATTAATGAAGCAATTACAGCGTATAATACTGAAGACGAGCCAGAACCTTTACCAATGGCTTGGGATAGATGATTGTTAAAAGAAGAATGTTTTTCAACTTCATTCCACCCTGTATAAGCCAAATTTATTGGCATCATTAAAACCATAGTCAATAAAGGTATTACCATATTGTATGATTTAGCCTTGATCCCTTCTTTAGGTTTAAAGGATGTAATGGTTTCAGAAATCATAGGCTTGGCCCCGTCATTTAATAATTTACCCGTTTCTTTTGTCCTTTTTTCAGCTTTAGCCATAGGGCCAATATCTTTTTTAAATAGGATAACAATAAACACTAAAACGATAGCTAAAAGAGGGTAGAAGTTATATTTTATGGAAGATAATAATGTTGAAAAGGGGCTTTCAATTCCGTATGTAATTAATAAACCCATTATAAAAGCACCCCAAGCATTCATAGGGATTAATATTGATGAAGGTGCAGAACTTGAATCGGCTATATAAGCCAATTTTTCTCTAGGTATCTTTAACTTATCAAAAATGGGTCTATATAAGGTGCCAACAGTTAAGGAACTGATACTCGTTTCAACAAAAAGTAATAAGCCGGTCAGTAATGCCAACAGTTGTACTACAACACGACTGTAACCAGCTTGCTTTTTCTCAAAATAATTAATTAATGTGTTTACTTTGTTGATAAACCCTTCAACTCCTTTTGAATATTGAATAAATAATAAAAGAGCACCAACCAATGCACTAAAAATTATGGTTCTTGTATTGCTGGCAGATTTAAAAACATCAACCAATCCTTCAATTGTTGCTAAGGTTCCTTCTAAAAAATTCCATCCATTTATAATCACCCAAGCAAACCAAATACCAAATAGTAAGGCAACATAAACTTGTTTAGTTTTTAGAGCTAGAATAATAGCGATAACTGGTGGTAAAATTGATAGAAACCCGTAATTGTCCATTTATTGTAAATTAAAGAGGATTATTATATTGATAAATATAAAAAAACAATTGGACTTACACGTTTTAAATTTTGGAGTCTTTTTGTCTAATTCTAAGTCAAAATAATTAGGACCTTACAAAACAAAAAAGCCGATTGCAAAACAATCGGATTTCTTAGTAGCGGGAACAGGATTAACTCGTTCTTAAGAGCTCGTTGGACTTTATGAGGTGACTTTACAAAGAAAACCTCCGTTGCTTCGCAACCTTATTTTTTATACTCTTAAAACTTCGATGCCGCCATCGGTTTTCGAGCATAAAAAAACCTCTTAAATAATTAAGAGGTTTTCTTAGTAGCGGGAACAGGACTCGAACCTGTGACCTTTGGGTTATGAGCTCGAACATGATTTATTCATATTTTATTAAAAACACTCATAATCAATGATGTATGCTGACTTTAATTTTATTTGATATTAGATAAAATCATCTAAAATCAAATTATTCTGTACCTATTCTGTACCCCTTTTTTCTTTTTTTGTTATCTTTATACAAAATCTAATTATTAGTTCTATGGGTATAAAGATTGTTAGACGTAAAAATAAACAACGAAAAGATGGTTCTGCCCCTTTAGCATTGCGAATTAGTAAAGATTATAAAACTAACTATTGTTTCATTGGTCAGTATGTATTAGATAAAGACTGGAATGAGAAACTGGGAAAAGTTAAACGAACACATCCCAACTCACAAAAGCTCAATAATTTTTTGATGAAAAAATTAATTGAGGCGAACAATATCGCTTTAGAAGTTAATGATAAAATTACCAGTAAAGAAATAAAAAAGAAAGTAATTGGTCCTGGTGGACAGAAATCATTTTTTCTTGTTGCATCTGAACGGATAGAGACAAAATTCAATCGAGGTACATTTTCTGTTGCTCAGGCAGAGTTGTCAATTCTTTATAATATTGAAGAATTTGTGAATTTGAAAAGTTCATTAGGTAAAACGGAAGTAATTAATGGAATAAAGGAACGTCGTAAGGAACGTATAAGTAAAGGAAGAAAACACGAATATTCTTTTCTGGATTCAGTCAAGCATTTTAGGAATAGTAAAGCTCTTAACTTTCAGGATATTAATGAAACTTTTATTAAAAAGTATAAAACTTTTTGTACCGTGTACCTCAACCATAAAAAAAGAACTGTAACAAATCAACTAATTTTTATTCGAACCCTTTTTAATATTGCAATAAAAGAGAGTGATATTGATATTAAGTTTTATCCTTTTGCAAATGAAAAAGAAAAAATTCGCATAGGTTCTAGTCATAAAATTGGACTAACAATTGAAGAAATAGAGCGAATAGAAAGCCTAGAAGTAGAAATAGGGTCTACAATATGGCATACTAAGAATTTATGGCTTACAGCGTTTTATTTTGCAGGTATACGTATTTCAGATATTGTAAAATTAAAATGGTCAGATTTCAAGGACAATCGTTTGTTTTACATAATGAATAAGAATGAAAAGCCTTTGAGTTTAAAAATCCCTGATAAAGCAGAAATTATATTAAATGCTTACAAGAAATATGAAAAACAATATAATGGTTACATATTTCCATTTTTACAGAATGCTGATAATAAGAATTCAGAAGATATTTTTATAAAAACAAGGAATGCAACTAAAATACTCAATAAGTACTTAAAGCGCATAGCTTTACAATGTAGTATAGAAAAAAAATTATCAAACCATATTGCACGTCATAGCTTTGGTAACATTGCCGGTGATAGGATACATCCTTTAATGTTGCAAAAATTATATCGTCACAGCGATTTAAAGACAACATTGAATTATCAGGCGAATTTTATTCATAGGGATGCCGATGATGCACTAGACAGTGTTATTAACTTTTGAGGTCAAAACTCAATTCTTCTTTTAATTGTGGCAGGATTAATTAAAACTCTGTAACTCCTTTTCAAATTTTTAAAATACTTTTATCTATATGTGTTCACCGAATTGCACACTAAAGTCAAAAAGAACTATTTAAAAATAAATTGTATTTGTCTTTACTTGTGTAAAGATACAATTTACATTAAATAGGATGAAATTAAATTGCCTTTAGAAATGTGATTAGTATTAATTTTGGTCCTTCAGGTTTAAGTATGGAAATACCCTTTAGACTCAACAAATCGCTTCGCGATTATATTTATCTTCCTTTCCATGGGCACAGATATATGTCGAGAAAATCAGCCACAATGAATTATAGGCGTTGTTAGGTACAGTATTTTTATTTTGTTTAGTTGAAATTCATTAAAATCGAAATTCAATTTTGGGCTCTTCTTCAATAGGAGATATATCTAATAGGCACCAATTTTCATCAACTAAAGTTGCAAAACAAGAGAATGTATAAGTCTTATTTTTAGAACTAAAGCGATATGACAAAGCCACATTATATACATCGGTGTCCTCATAAGATAAATTATTCATTAATGTATCATGACATTTTAAATCACTATAATTGTTCTTCTCAATATATGAAATTAAGTCTCTCCAAGATTTTTCGAACTCCTTCCTGTTTGTGTTTTTTTGCTCCGATATCAATTCATTATAACTCTGCATTCCTTTTATAGAATGAGTTAATTTGTCTACGAAAGAATTAAAAGATGGAACTGTTTTATTTTTTATTTTCACATCTACATTCTTATTGTACATATACTCATTCTCTTCAGAATTAGCATTTGCTTGCTCATCTCCTCCTATATCAGACCATTTTTCTAAATAATCTTTTAATAATTTATCAATGCTATTAAATTCATCTAATTTATCGCTTACATACAATACATAACTATCCTTTTCCCAAGTTAAAACCTCAAAAGTTAGACCATAGAATTTATTGGAATTTTTCAACACCGCCACACATTTATATTTGTCTTGAGACACTTTAGAAAAAAATGTTTTTACGTAGTTTGCGTTGTTCTCTAGATTTAAATTGTCTGCACTTTTTAATAGCCTATTCCAAGATTGAGGTAGTAAGGCTTCGTATCCTTTGAAAATTGACAAAATAAAATTTGCAGGACTATCCTCGAATTTGGAAAAATCCTCATTTGGAAACAACTTGTTTATGTTTATTGCTGCTTGTGATTCTTTAATGTCACCACGATTTATCAATAAGACAGATAAATGTTGTCCAATTCCTTCTGGCGTTACAACTATTGTTGAATCAACTTTTACGTTAACCTCTCCATAAGCAAAGGTGTAAAGAAAAACTGATAGCAAGAGGATAAATTTTTTCATTTTCAATATTGTACCTAACGGTTTGTATAAAGTTAGTAATTGGTTATGCAGCGACTGATTTTCCGTTAGGAAAATCCGATGCTAAATAAGCGATTACCTTTTCGTTTCTACACAAAAGTAAATTATTAATTTTATATGTTGTTGGCGTTAGTTTTTATATTCATAAAACACCTTAAATCTATAACTGTCCCAAGCATCCCAATTCTCAAAAACAAGCCGACCATTAATATCAAATTCTTTAGTTATTTTCTCAATGATTTTCCCATTAATATCATAAGCAAATTGTTCAATTACATTGTCAAGATATTTGTATTTTAATTTCTCACCCAAGAAGTATTTTGGTTTTTCAGGACGTTTAAAATCAATTCCTTCATTCCACCAAGCTTTATAGTGTTTTATTTCAACAGGCTCTTTATTTTGGTTGTATTTAAAAACATATTTATTCCATGCACTTGTTCCTCCAACTTCGCACATTAAAGAGTCAAACCTCTCGTATGTTTTTTGTCCTTTAGCATTTTTAATTGTTTCATTTCGAACAAACTCACTTTGAAACGGTAAAGTGTGATAAAATGGTTCTTTATCATTCACTATTTCGTTATTTTTATATTTTAATTCAGTTACTAGAGTGCTATCAGAATAATTAGAAGTGTATTTATAAATTCTTAAAATTTTATCAAAGTCATTTTCTGTATTTTCCGTTAGTGTGATTTCTTTCGTTTCTTTTGAAATAGACAAGGGAGATTGACTTTTATCAATTTCCTTTCGGCAACTAAATAAAGTCAAAATCAATAATGCTAATATTTGGATTTTAGTTTTCATTTCAAAATTAACGCCACGGTTTGTGTATGGTTAGTTGCGGGAAAAGACGTGAGTCATTTTCCGCAGTGACCAAAGATAATTAATGTGCGTGAATTTCCGCGAGGAAATTCCACAAGCAATTAATTATACATGGTGTTAGCACCAGTTCTATTCTTCTTTTAATCCCATGATAACAGCCTTCTTTTCGTCAGTTGTCATTTTTCGTTTATAAATTTCCTCCCATAATTTAATAATGTCCTTTTTTCGGGAAATTCCCATGTCCTTAACTGCATGAGTCCACATAGCTATTGAGTATAAATAGGTTTTATATTTAGCATCTTTCGCTCCATATCCCACAAGCATTTTACTGTAATCAAGTTTTCCTCCTATTGTTTCTTTTTTAATATATTCTATCGGATTTTTAATGGAGTCGTTTTTGGTAATTTTAGAATCCTGTCCAAAAACAAAATTGTGGCAAAAAACTGCCATTACAAATATTAAATTAAGAGTTTTCATTAAAAATTTTTATTCATTTGTGTTTTTTTAATTCCATATACGATACTTATTACTAGGATACTGAAACAGATATTTAATAAAAGGTATTTTATTTCAATTCTAACTTGTATTAAATGATTCTCTCTTTGTATGTCTATGGTTATGGGTTTTATAACCAACCCTAACCTTAATCTGGTCCATTTTTGAATTCCATCAATTTCATCTCCAATTCTAAATTGAATATCTTTATTGTTGTCATTTCGTCTTTTATTCGTCAATGTCCATAAAGAAGATTGATATGTATTTTTTAGAATACTTATTGAGGGAAAGAATAAAAATAATAATAAAATTCCGACAAATATGTATTTCATTTTTTAGAAATTGGTGTTAGCATCAGTTTTTATTCGCAATTCTTTTTTAAATTTTCATAATCTTCATCAACTTTAAAATGATCATTTTTTTCAACTCCCAATTTTAATGCTTTTTTAAAATCTTTGCAGGCTTGTTTTTTATTGTCAAGTTTTAGATTTATTCCTGCTCTGTTTAAGAATCCGATGTCATAATTCCTTTTTATTTTGAGTGCGACATTAATATCTTTAATTGCTTTTTGATATTCATTAATGTCCTGATAAAGATTTGCTCTGTTATTATAAAGAATATGTAAGTTTGGTTGATTAGGATAATCAGTCAATATTTTTTCGTAATCCACTAAAGCCTCATCAAATAATTCCAATTTTGTTTTAATATTGATTAAATTGGCGAGAGATTTAAAATCTTTAGGGTTAATTGCTAACTGTGACTCCAAATCAGTTTTTGCATCATTATAATTTTCAGCCCTAATATTTGCATATGCTCGATCAAAATAGATATTTGGGAATGAAGTTTTTTCTTCGATTATTATAGTGTAGTCCGATATCGCCAATTGAAAGTTTCCAGAATCTAAATAAGTATTAGCTCTAGCATAACGCACATTTAAATTCTTAGGATATAACTCTAATGATTTAGAATAGTCTTTTATTGCAAGATTATATTCTTTTCGAATTCTATAGATATTACCTCTGTTTGAATAAGGTCCAGGTGAATCTGGGTAAAGTTTTATAGCTTTATCAAATATAGAATAGGCTTTATCTATTTTCCCATTTTTTGCTAATTTGATACCTTGGTAATTTAGTTCTTCAGCTGTTTGAGAAAGTAAATTTTGAGTGGTTATAAGTAGAATTATTAGTGGTAATATTTTTCTCATATTTGTTTTTTTAATTGGTGCTAACGGTTTGTGTATGGTAAGTTGCGGGAAAAGACGTTAGTCATTTTCCGCTGTGACCAAAGATAATTAATGTGTTTGAATTTCCGATAGGAAATTCCACTAGCAATTAATTATACACGGTGTTGTGCCTCGTTTTTTTATGTCCGATTTTCAATATTCTTTCTCAAAATAATCCCACACTTCGTTTCCAAGCCTTTCCCCATATTCTGAGTTCGTGAAAAGTACATAGCCCCATTTTTTTTCTGTTTCCATTAGATAAGAACAAGTAAATCCTGCGTTATTTCCGCCATGAAAATAGGTGTTACTATAAACTTTATCAGCCGTTAAAAAACCTAGCGCATAGTAAATACTAATACCAGTTGAAGATGTAGATATTTTTGAATGATACTTTAATAATTCGGAATAACTGCTTTCCGATAGGATTTTTTTGTTCATTACTCCAATCATCCACTTTGAGAAGTCTATTGGTTCAGAATGAATAGATGAAGGTGCAACAAATTTTCCTTTATCTTTTTTATACCAATAATCGTTTTTCAAATCAATCCATTCATTCTGGTTGTTATAAGGTTCTGCTTTATGTTCATTTGTGTAGGATGTTGGAATGAAAACAGTATGTTCCAATTTTAATGGATTTGCAACTTTTTCTTGAAAAATCACCTCTAAACCATTCCAATCTGTATTTTCTATTCGTTTTAAAACCATAGCCAAGTATTGATATCCTTCGCCGGAGTATTCATAATCTGTGTCTGGTTCAAATTTTATTTTAAGTTTTTTGTCTTCTTCGTTTTCTCTCCAATTCGGAAGTCCCGATCTATGGCTTAAAACCATTCTAGCTGTAATTTTCTTGTATCTTTCGTCGTAGGCGATATCTTGATATGGTAAATATTCATATAATGGCTTGTCTAAATCCAATTTACCTTCTTCCACAAATTTCATTACAAAAAAAGCAAATACTGATTTTGACATTGATGCACCTTCAAAAATTGTTTTGTTAGTAACTGGTAATTTTTTTTCAAGGTTAGCAAATCCAAACGTTTGGTGATAAACTACTTTGCCGTCATTTATAACTGCAATCGAAAGTCCGGGAATATTCAACGAGTCCATTCTCGATTTAATGAAAGTATTTATTGAATCGGTTGTAACATCAAATCCTGCTAGATTTTTGATTTTATTCTGTGAATAAGAATTCGTAAATGAGATTGTTAACAGCAATAAAATCGAGAATTTCAATAAATTTTCTTTCATTTGTTGGTGTTTTTTTTAAATGAGGCACAACGGTTTGTGTATGATTAGTTACGGTAAATCCGTTAGGATTTTCCGACTTACGACGAAGTTAATTAATTCGAGTGAATTTCCGCGAGGGAATTCCAAAGTAATTAATTATACACGTTGTTGCCCACAGTATTTGTTGTAATTCAATAAACATTCACAGGTCTAAATTCCATTTCATTTGGGTAATAATTTTGCATAAAATCCAAATAGTCCTTCACTTCGCCACCTTTATCCCCTAATCCGTTTGTGTAAAATTTGAGTGTGTCATTTGGACTTATGATTTTGTATATCCATTGGTACGCATCTCCACCCTTTTGTCGTTCCGTTTTTTTAACAAAATGTTGCTCAAATTTATTTCCCTCATTCTCAATTGTTATATCCGCCAACTCGTTTATCCGCATTTGGTTTTTAAGTTCATATGTTGTGTCCTCTTTTATAGTAGTACTTAACCAAATTTTGTTTTCCATCTTGGTCAATTCCAATTCGTCAAAACGAACCCAATATTCCATTGTCGAATTCACTATAATTCTGACTGTGTCTTTTTCACTCATCTTGCTTATGAAATCAGCTAAATCTTTTTTTAAATTCAATTCAGATTTATAAATTTCTGTTTCAATCTCTGCTTTCTTTTCGGTTCTGCAATTTGAAAACAAAATTGATAATGCAAGGGCTATAAATAAATAACTAAATTTCAATTTAAACACTATTTTAATATTGTGGGCAACGGTTGGTATAAAGTTAGTAATTGGTTATGCAAGCGGCTTATTTTCCGCAGGAAAATCCGATGCTAAGTAAACAATTACCATTGAGATTATACACAAACCTAAATTATTAATTTTATACCGTGTTAGCAAAAGTAACTTTAAAACTACCTCTTTAATATTCAGATGTTTACACAATATCCGTATCACATTTTGTAATGTTTCTCCACCACTAAAATTTCTTTATATTGAGTTGCGATGTTAGTAATTCTGATTTTTTTATCCGTTATTTTCTTTTAGCTCCAGTGATTTTTTCTTTCAAAAGTAATATCCGACGCTTAATTGTATTACATTATTAGTTCCGTTAAAATCACTTGCATAAAGATTTTCGTATTTTATGAGTGTACTAATACCTTGATATAAGTTTAACTCTATAAAAAACTCCTTTATTTCTTGCCCAAAACCAAGGTTTATTCCAAAATCAAGAGTGTTTTCTATATTTCCAAAGTCTAAATTTAGTTTTTCAGTTGAAAGTAAAATTCCTAGTTGTGGGCCCATTAAAATATAAGTTTTATTGAAAAACTTAAAAGTCAAAGGGAGATTTAAGTAAGATAATTTATAATCAATTCTACTCCCATTTACAAAAGTCAATTGGTTATTAGAAGAAGTTAAACTCTTGTCTATGCTTCTATCACCTTGTTGTGAATACATCAATTTTGGTCTGAATGATACTTTATTGTTAAGTTTCATTTCGAATAGACCTCCAATATGAAAAGCAATTGTTCCTTCAGGAATGCCACTTTTTAGAATCCCATTTGATATTCCTGCATGATTTGCTCCTACAAAAACACCTATTTTGTTTTGAGAATAACCCAATATTGTAATTATTGTGAAAAATATGGTAAGAATTGATTTTTTCATTGTTTAACTAAGATTTTAATTTTTGCTAACGGTTTGTGTATGGTTAGTTGCGGAAAATCAGTTGTGATTTTCCGACGTACAACGAAGTTAATTAATTCAAGTGAATTTCCGCGAGGGAATTCCGCAGCAATTAATTATACACGTTGTTGGCACTACGTGCATTAATTTTTTCTTTTCAATTTCTCAATAGTTTTTAGTATTGATTCGCGATTCTTTTTAGAAGTCATCCATTTAGGAAGTCGACTACCGATACTTTTATTCCGATATTCAATTCCGTTACGCTCTCGTAATTTAGCCTGAATGTGATTTTCAAGAAATTCAATATGCTCTATATTATATGCCCAAAATAAATTCCCATTCAGATTTTCAGATAGCCAAAGCGGAAAATGAAAAAAAGGGTCAATTCCGCCGCCAACATAATAATGTCTTCCGCTTATTATTTTTTCATTCGATGAATAAATTATTGAAGTTGGCTTTTCAGACAGTATTTTATTGTGACCACAACTTGCACAAACAATTCTAATATCATTTTCATTCGTTTTTCCAAAAGAAAAATCAGATGCTTTTACAATGGCTTTTTGCTGACAATTCGGACAAACGACTAAAATATCTTTGATAAAATCATAAGTCAAAGTTTGATATGCGTCTTTAAATCTTAATTCCGTCATTATTGCGTTCAAGTTTAAGCATTAGTGCCAACGTTTAGGCTATGATTCCGTTGCGAGTAAAATTCCGCTGACACGCTTTTGCGTGGAAGGAATTTTCCGAAGTAGGAATCCAGCCGAGTAAA
>JGI24023J19991_10000924_pt1 | contig 23038 bp, 22 predicted proteins | sample Cruoilmetagenom1_FD_19991 | JGI IMG/M metagenome (IMG submission 19991) | reverse complement strand
AACCTTGGCAAGGTTGCGCTCTACCCCTGAGCTACGCCCGCTTGACTGCATGAAGCAGTGCGCCTTTTCGGCAGCGCCCGTTTATCGCTCAATGAGCGCGCCAATGCAACCACACTGCGCATCGGTTTGACGCTCACGCCGCGGCTTTTTCTTCGGCATCGGCCTTGATTGCAATCCATGTGATCGAGGCCGTCAGGGCATCAAGTGCTGCAAATATCAGAAGCGGCAGGCCAACTTTACCAAGCGCTACCATGGTGCACATGAAAGTGGCGGTCACATAGCGCGCAGGGACAGTCCAACCAAACATTATTTCTGTTCGGGTCAAAACCGCCGATACGTTGAATGCACCAACTATTCCCGCAAAAATCCCAACAAAACGAACCCACATGCCATCACCTGCGCTTATGTCGAAAAGGCCAAGTGCAAAATGAGGGAAAAATACGAACGGTATGCTGATGGCGCCAATCAGATAGAATCCGTACATATAGACGCTAAGTTGTGCTCTTGTCATTCTGCCCCGATTGCTCCGTGTTGCCGGCGTCAAATGCACAATTGCGTCTTTCCGGTGCGTCAGATTATACAAATCGGAACGTGCGCTGAAACCGTTAAACGATGGGACACATGCCCGCAACACGTGAACATTTGCTTGAAAAACTCAAGGCACTGGGTATCGAGACAAGCACGGTCGAGCACCCGCCCCTGTTTACGGTCGAGGAATCAAGGAAATTGCGCGGCGAGATCGCCGGCGCCCACACCAAGAACCTGTTTCTCAAGTGCAAAAAGGGAACGGTCTGGCTGGTGGTCGCGCTTGAAGAAGCCGACATCAATCTCAAGACATTGCACAAGATTATCGGCAGCGGTCGGCTGAGTTTCGGCCGCGCAGAGTTGCTGGAGGAACTGCTCGGAGTTCTGCCTGGGTCTGTCACGCCGTTTTCACTGATCAATGACAAGGAAATGCGCGTGTCGGTGGTCCTGGATGAGGATATGATAGCGCATGAAGTCCTGAACTTTCATCCACTTGAAAACACCGCAACAACCACGATTTCGCGGGACGGATTGCTGGCCTTTGTTCGCGATTGTGGTCATGTGCCGAAGGTCCTGCGTGTCAGCGCAGACCCCGATTAAGCGGATGTGACCCGATGGGCGGTTGCAAAAGGGCAATGTCAGGTTCATCTTCCTCTTGCAAAGAAAACCGACGAGCAGGAGCGTCATGGAGTCACCAATTCTAGGAAACACGCCGGAGAGTGAAACTCCCGGCCTGATCAAGGATACGTCTACCCAGGACTTCAAGGCAGACGTCCTCGACGCCTCACAGGATGCGCTTGTGCTGGTCGATTTTTGGGCCCCGTGGTGTGGGCCCTGCAAACAGTTGACCCCTATTCTGGAGAAAGCAGTCAAAGAGGCGGGCGGCACGGTCCGGCTGGTGAAGCTGAATATTGATGAGCATCCCGCGATCCCTGGTCAGATGGGCGTTCAATCCATTCCCGCCGTCTTCGCGTTTAAGGCTGGGCGGCCCGTGGACGGATTCATGGGCGCCCTTCCGGAGTCGCAGATCAAGGAATTTATCGCACGTCACGCCGAGCCCGCAGGCCAACCGCAGGCGGAACTTGATATTGAACTGGCTGAGGCTACCCTTGAAGCCGGTGACATTGGCGCTGCCGCGCAACTGTTCGGACAAATTGTCCAGGATGAGAAGACCAACGCGCGCGCCGTTGCGGGGTTAGCGAACTGTTATGTTCAGACCGGAGATCTGGAGCGCGCGGAACAGTCGCTGGAACTCTGGGATTCAGGTGGCAAGACCGCGCCGGAAATCGATGCGGTGCGGGCGGCACTCGATTTGGCGCGCAAGGCAGACGAAGCCGGTGATGTATCCGAATTGCGCGCCAGAGTAGAGAGCAATCCGTCCGACTTTCAGGCGCGCTGCGATCTTGCTATCGCTCTCAATGCAGACGGTGACCGGACCGGCGCGGCCGATCAGCTTCTGGAAATCGTAACCGCTAGCCGTGACTGGAATGATGGCGCCGCGAGAGCACAGCTTCTTCAGTTTTTTGAAGCTTGGGGAAGCGAAGATCCGACAACGATCGCCGGGCGACAGAAATTGTCATCGCTCTTGTTTACATAACCAAAGGCATCGCGACGACGCATACCTGTAAAAGGAAGTGACAGGCCAGCCCCGTGCCGGACCGATATCTCAAAATCAGTGATCTACCTGACACCCTGAAAGTGTTTCCGTTGCGCGGAGTCATCCTCTTGCCCCGCTCGACGCTACCGCTGAATGTTTTCGAACCGCGATACCTGGCGCTTGTAAATGACGTTCTCGCCGGTGACCGACTGATCGGTATCGTTCAACCCAGCGTGGATGACGACGGCAATGAATCGCCGCAAGGGAAGGATATCGGTCTGCGTCATACGGGCTGCGCGGGGCGGCTCACGGCCTATCAGGAGACCGATGACGGGCGCTATCTGATTACGCTGAGTGGTGTCTGCCGATTCTCGGTCTCGCACGAGGAAAATACGGATGCTCCCTACCGAATGTGTGCTGTGGACTGGAAATCGTTCGCAGGAGACCTGGAGCAAGGCCGCGGCGAGGATGAAGTTGACCGGGATCGACTCGTTTCCGTTCTCAAGAAATATCTCAAAGCCAACAAACTCAGCGCGGACTGGGATGGCATCAACAATTCTTCAAACGAACTCCTGGTCAACACTCTATCGATGATCTCGCCGTACGGCCCGGAGGAAAAGCAGGCGCTTCTGGAGGCCGGAGATCTAAAGACACGCGCCGAAGTCCTGACCGCGTTGGCCGAGATGGAACTCGCCAGCAACGAAGCCGGCGGCGGCTCTACGCTGCAATAGGCCACCAGGCGCGCATTGACCAACGGCGTCCATGGGCTTTAAGTACCGGCATGAGCGACAACCACGAGGGCACCGATAATACCAAGGGTGGTTCGAAAGCGGCCATTGATCCGAAGCTGCTGGAAATCCTCGTCTGTCCTCTCACAAAGGGCACACTGGAATACGACAAGGGCGCTCAGGAGCTCATTTCGCGTGAGGCGGGGCTAGCCTATCCCATCCGCGATGGCATTCCGATCATGCTGCCCGATGAAGCGCGCAAGCTTGAGGACTAACCAGCTCCCAAACGCTCACACCGCGCGCCTTCCGGTGCCCGCAAGCAGTCTCGGCAAAGGCCGTTCATCAATCGGAATGTGAATGAGCGCTGCGAGCAGCCCTAGCGCCACGCCTGCCCACCAGATCGGGTCATAGGATCCGGTTTTGTCATAGAGATATCCTCCAAGCCAAACCCCGGTGAAGCTTCCGAGCTGGTGGCTGAAAAACACAATCCCGAACAGCGTTGCCATGTAGCGCGGCCCGAAAACCTGCCCGACGATACCGGTGGTCAACGGAACAGTTGAAAGCCACAACAGTCCCATCGCAATCGCAAAGAGATAGATGGTCAGCGCCGTCTTGGGTGCGAGCAACAGGGCAAGGATAACAAGCGAACGCGTAAAATAGATGACCGATAGACTGCCTTTCTTGCTGTAGCGCTGACCCACCATACCCGAAGCGTAGGCACCGAATATATTGAACAGGCCGACAAGTGAAATAGCGATGGCGCCGGTCTGCGGACTCAAGCCCAAATCGGTAACATAGGCGGGAAAGTGCACGGTGATGAAGGCGACGTGAAACCCGCAAACAAAGAACCCCGTCGTCAGCAGCATGTACCCTTTGTGGGCGAAGGCCTCGCGCATCGCCTGGGAAAATGTCTGATCAAGTTCACCGGCGAGGTTCGTAGCGTCGGCACCTTTTGGCAGCATCAGGGCCGCGGGAATGATGGCGAGCACGGAAGCGGCTAAAACGGTAAGTGCGGAATGCCAGCCATAGGCCACGATGAGCGCTTGCGCAAATGGCGAGAACACAACCTGGCCGAGCGAACCCGCGGCTGTCCCTATTCCAAGCGCCATCGAGCGGCGTTCCGGACCGACCGCCTTCGCGATTACGGCAAGTGCCAGCGAAAATGCCGTGAAGGAAACGCCCAGACCGGTGACCAGTCCCGCGAAGAGGTGGAATGATGCGCCGGTATCGGCATTCGCCATCCCCATTATGCCGAACGCATAGACGACTGCCCCACCAATGAGAATTTTCCACGCGCCATATTTGTCAGCCAGCATGCCCGCTACGGGCACACCCAAACCCCACATCAGATTCTGGATGGCGAGCGCCAGGCCGAATGTCTGCCGGCTCCAGCCCTGAGCCGACGTCATCGGGTCGAGAAACTGACCGAAAGAAGAACGTACACCGAAACCAACCAGCGAAATCATGCATCCCGCAATGATGATAATCCACACTCCGGTGGAAAAACCCGTTCGTCTCGCCGAGCTTTGAACGCTCATGATGCTTTTCCCGGAACTAATNGACCCGTGTCAGCGGGAGGCTGCTACGCCCCCCATTTTTCGCAGATATTGTGTATTTTCGAAATAGTCGGTTGATGGTCAATGTCAAAAACACTATATTAGTGTAATTACACTCGTGCAATTACACTCTTCTGTCAACCTGAGATTTTGAGATCAATACCGGTAGACGGGAATTACATGGGGACCCTATGAGCGGAGCGGTATCAACCGAATGTTCCTGCGCGATGCTCAGGCGGACAGCGCGGCACGTCTCCCAAGCTTATGACAAGTCATTGGGCGAAGTTGGCCTCAAGGTCTCGCAATACATGGTGCTGGTCCATGTTGAGCGCACGGAGGCGCTGACAATCACGCAATTGGCGGAACGGCTCGGTGTTGACCGAACAACCCTTACACGCAATCTGCGGCCCTTGGCAAAAGCCGGCTGGGTTCGAATTGCGCCAGCGGGTGACAAGCGTAGCCGCGCCGTCTACGCGACAAGCAGTGGACGCGATCTGCTTGAGCGAGCCAAACCACTCTGGCGGAAGGCGGAAGACACATTTCGCGCATCCATGGGAGAAAACGAAATTGCGGAGCTGCGCCGCCTTCTGGATGTCGCGTTGGACTGATCCAAAATCTGGGTGCACGCTGCGCGTGTGGTTCGCTAAATTTCCTGACCCTTCAACAGGCGTGGAAGAGTTCCTGTAAGGCCAGCGGCCTCGCGCACAAAAAAACGCTTGAAAACGGGTACACGGTCGACAACGCCAAGGCCAAGGGAGCGGGCCGCCCGCAGGGGCGCATTGTCGTTGGTGAATAGCCGGTTGAGCGCGTCCATGGACAGGCCGGAAAACGCGCTGTCGAACCGGCGCCAGCGTTCATACCGCTCAAGCACCGGCGCCGACCCCAGATCAAGTCCGAGACGCGCGCCCTCTATAACAACTTCAGCCAGGGCAGCAACGTCACGCAGACCGATATTGAGGCCCTGCCCGGCGAGCGGATGTACCCCGTGTGCGGCATCGCCTACCAGCGCGACCTTCTCGGCAACAAAGGCTCGCGCCAGATGCATGTCCAGCGGGAAAGCAGCTCGCGGCCCTGCAATGGTAAGGTCTCCATAGCGCCCACCCATTCGCTTCCTCGCTTCGCTCAGAAACTCCGTGTCATCAAGGCCGACAATTTCCAGGGCGCGAGTGCGTGGCTCGGTCCAAACGAGGGAAACGCGGTTGCCCTGCAGCGGAAGAATGGCGAAGGGACCTTGGGGAAGAAAATGTTGAACCGCACATCCATTGTGCGGTTTTCCAATCCCAAGCGTTGCGACAATGCCTGCCTGCGGATAGCTCCAACCGATGGTCTTTATGCCTGCCTTCTTGCGCAATGCCGACTTGCGCCCGTCGGCTGCAACAAGAAGCGACGCCAGAATCGCATCTCCGCTGCCCAACCGTGCCGTGACACCGCCTGCATGAAGGGTGAAATCCTCAACTGTCTCCGGCGCCAGAAATGCGAGTCCGTCGGTGACTTCCGCCTGTTCAATCAAAGCGCCGCGCAAGACGTGGTTTTCCAGCATATGAGCGGCGGGCACGCCCTCAGCCAGTGCCCCGTCGAAATGGAGCAGGCTTGGCCTCGCGATGTCGCCGAGCCTGGTGTCTGTGATATCTATATCAGTGATGGGTTCGGCCTGCGCTGACACTCGATCCCAAACCCCAAGCGACTGGAACAGATGTGTGCTGGCGGCTGAAAGAGCCGAGGCGCGCCCGTCATTGGTTGCCGCTCGTGCCGACTCGAGCGGCGTTCGGTCAACCACCGCAATCCGAAGCGCGCCACGACCGGAATGCGCAAGTGCGACTGCAAGCGACAGACCGACGAAACTCCCTCCCGCGATCAGGACGTCGAACTTTTCAATTTCACCGCTCATACTGACTGTAACCTGCGTCCTTCAACTTGACAGCTAGCTCCCGGGTCCGCCTCATGGGTTCCGACGTTCAGGCATACTTCATCCCAACTCACTGAAACCAACAGAGGCAGCGAATGGTCAGCGCAGTCAAACGTCTTCTCTCCATACTCGATCTGGAGCAGCTCGAACACAACCTGTTTCGCGGACGCAGCCCCCAGGATGGCTGGCAGCGGGTGTTTGGCGGGCAGGTTATCGGCCAGGCTCTGGTAGCTGCCGAGCGTACCGTCGACAAGCGCATGGCACATTCGCTTCATGCCTATTTCATGCGTCCAGGCGACCCTGCCGTCCCGATCATCTACGAGGTCGACAGGATCAGGGATGGTCGAAGCTTCAACACCCGCCGCGTCGTCGCCATCCAGCATGGCCATGCGATCTTCTCGATGTCGGTTTCTTTTCACCTGGAGGAAGAAGGATTTGATCATCAGTTCGAGATGCCGGATGTACCAAAGCCGGAAGAACTGGAGAGCCTCAACGACATTAAGGAAAAGCTCCTCGATCAGATGCCGGAAAACATAAAAAAATATTTTGAGCGTGAGAGACCCATCGAATTGCGCCCGGTAGACACATCGCGCTTTTTTTCCCAGAAAAAGCGCGAACCCATGCAGTCTATATGGATACGCGCAACCGACGAACTCCCTGACGATCCCGCACTCCATCAATGCGCCCTCGCCTATGCGTCGGATTTCTCACTGCTTGATACCGCTCTTATTGTTCACGGTCGCCTGCTCTTTGACCCAGACCTGATGCTCGCAAGCCTGGACCATGCCATGTGGTTCCACCGTCCCTGCAGAGCCGACAATTGGTTGCTATACACCATGGACAGCCCGGCTGCGCACGGGGCCCGAGGATTTTGTCGGGGCAGCATTTTTACCCCCGAGGGCGTCCTTGTTGCCTCGGTCGCACAAGAAGGGCTGATCCGCGAAATGCGAGACAAGTAGCGACTCGCACGAACCTGCCTATTTTTTAGGCGAATCCTCCCCTTAGCTGCTATTTTGTGCAACACATTGCATGGATTGCCGTCTTTGAGCAAAGCAATCGTATAATTAGTGACGCATAATCAATGCATTACAACTTTTCCTAAAAACTGGCACGAGGTTTGAGTCTCTTTACCCGATCGCGAGCATTTGGCTCGGGGTTGAAGGAAAACCGTGCGCGCCCAAAAAGGCTTTCAAAAGCCCATAGTGACGCGCAATTCACGGAGAGCTGACGAATGAAAATCATCACAGCCGTCATCAAACCGTTCAAGCTGGACGAAGTGCGCGAGGCACTCACCGAACTCGGGCTTGAAGGCATGACGGTATCGGAAGTTAAGGGTTACGGACGCCAGAAGGGCCATACGGAGATTTACCGCGGCGCTGAATACGCCGTGAATTTTCTCCCCAAAGTCAAAATTGAGGTGGTCGTACCATCAAAACTTGCCGCCAAAGCGACCGAGGCAATCATCAAGGCTGCCAAGACCGGTCAGATCGGCGACGGCAAAATCTTTGTCGGACCGATCGAAAAAACCATTCGCATCCGCACAGGGGAAAAAGATGCTGATGCGCTGTAATTCCAATCACTTACGTATTTTTGGGGGTTTGAAATGACTGGAACTCGCAACCTGCTTGCGGCGCTTTCGAGCGTGGCCGTTTTTCTGGCTGCGTTCGCTGGACCCGCAATCGCGCAGGACGAACCGAAACTCAGCGCCGGAGATACAGCGTGGATGCTCACGTCAACCGCTCTGGTGCTCATGATGACAATTCCGGGCGTCGCGCTGTTTTACGGCGGCATGGTCCGGAAAAAGAACGTTTTGGCGACAGTCATGCAAAGCTTTGCCGTCTGCTGTTTGATGTCGGTGCTCTGGATGATCGTTGGATATTCGCTCGCCTTCACCGATGGCGGCAGCCTGAACGCCTATGTCGGCGGCTTTTCGAAGATGTTCCTGGCGGGTATCGGCAAGGACACATTGAGCGGCACCATTCCGGAATCGGTCTTCATGACATTCCAGATGACCTTCGCCATCATTACACCGGCCCTGATATGCGGCGCGGTCGCAGACCGAATGAAATTCTCGGCATTGCTGCTGTTCCTCGGCGCCTGGGTGCTGATTGTCTATGCGCCCATTACCCACTGGGTATGGGGCGGCGGATTTCTTGCCGACGACGGCGTGCTCGACTTCGCCGGTGGAACGGTCGTTCACATCAATTCCGGAATTGCCGGCCTCGTCGCAGCTCTCGTGATCGGAAAACGACACAATTACGGTAGCGAGAACATGGCGCCGCACAACCTCGTCCTGAGTGTTATCGGCGCGTCACTTCTTTGGGTCGGCTGGTTTGGTTTTAACGCGGGATCAGCAGTCGCTGCCGACGGCGCTGCCGGTATGGCAATGGCTGTCACGCAGATCTGTACAGCGGCGGCGGCACTGACCTGGATGTTCATCGAATGGATCGTGCTCAAGAAACCAAGCGTGCTCGGCATAATTTCAGGCGCCGTAGCCGGCCTTGTGGCGATTACACCGGCTTCAGGGTTTGTCGATCCGATGGGCGCGCTCTTCATTGGTATTGCAGCCGGCGCCGTCTGCTTCTTTGCAGCGGTGAAATTGAAGCCGGCGCTCGGATATGACGACTCGCTTGACGTGTTCGGCATCCACGGCGTCGGCGGCATTGTTGGCGCAATTCTGACCGGTTGGTTCGCCGTCGAAGCAATTGGCGGAACCGCAGGCAGCATGAGCCAGGTTTTCATTCAGATTAAAGGGATCCTGGCGACAATTGCCTGGTCGGCGATCGGGACCTTCGTGATCCTCAAAGTGATCGACCTCATCGTCGGCCTGCGCGTGGAACAAAACGTCGAGGTCGAAGGCCTGGATATCAATCTTCACGGAGAGGTTGTTCAGTGACCTCAAGTGAGGGAAACGTTACTTCCGCGCTGGGAGGGGCCAGGCGTTAGCCTCATCGGCCACCTCTTAAGAACAGACCCGGTTGCTTTTTGGCATCCGGGTCTTTTTTTGCCGGATTTCCGGGAAAGAGGGGCCGGAAATGGTGAAAGTATTAATGAGGCCTTAACCAGTTCTCACCTAACCTAAGCTGAATCCAGTATTCCCCCTAACGGCCTTGGGGCGCAGTCTGACGCAAAGTAACAGTTCCATGTCCAAGTTCAGTCCGGCCCAATCTCAATTCCAGATGCCCACCTCACCGTTCGCACGGCTGGACAAACTTCTTCATGACATGGAACCTGGTGCACAAGTCATCGATCTGACAATCGGCGAGCCGCGCCATCCGATGCCCGACTTTCTGATGGAGGCGCTTGGCGAGGCAGCCGAAGGGTTCGGGAAGTATCCCGCAATCCGTGGCACGAAAGAATTCCGCGCCGCCGTGGCTGATTGGCTCGCACGACGCTATCCGGCGCTGGCTGGTCTGGATGGTAAAACATTGGGAATTATCCCACTGGCAGGCACACGCGAAGGGTTATTCTATGTGACCTTTGCCGCTCGATCCCGCCGCCTTGAAATCGAAAATCCGGCAATCCTGGTTCCCAACCCGTTCTACCATACCTATGCGGCGGCGGGCGTATCGGGTGCGGAGCTCGTGCTGCTCAACGCTGATTCTCACACGGGATTCCTTCCTGATCTCAACGGTGTTGATGAAAGCCTGTGGAAGCGCACGGTTGCCCTGTTCCTTTGCTCTCCCTCCAACCCGCAAGGTACGGTGGCAAGCGAGTCATACCTTTTGCGTGCCCTGGAGCTTGCCCGGGCGCATGATTTTCTGCTTTTGGCAGACGAATGCTACTCGGAAATCTACACACGCAACCCGCCCCCAGGGGCGCTTGAGACCGCCTGGCAGCATACCGGCAGTCTGGCAAATGTCATCTCTATGCAATCCCTGTCGAAGCGCTCGAACCTGCCCGGTTTGCGCGCTGGATATTGCACAGGCGATCCCGAATTCATCGATGCATTTGCCTCATTCCGCAACGTAACGGCACCTCAATTGCCTGTCCCGATTCAGCATGCATGCGCCAGAATTCTGGCCGATGAGGAGCATGTGGAGGCCAACCGCGCCATGTACCGCGAAAAATTCGACGCGGCTGACCGGATTTTGGGCAACCGCTACGGCTACCGCCGTCCTGAGGGCGGTTTCTTTCTCTGGCTCGACATAGGGGACTATGGCGACAGTGAATCGGTCGTGAAAACACTTTGGAAAGGCTGTGGTGTCAAAGTGTTGCCTGGAAGCTATCTCGCGCGCGACGGGGCGGACGGCACAAATCCGGGCGAGAACTTCATTCGTGTGGCGATGGTCGACGATTTGGCGACCACCGAAGACGCGCTTGCACGCATCGTTGCGACATTGACGTGAGGGTAGGGGAAACGTGGCACTGACAGGCACCAGCGCTGACCGCAGGAAGCTGCTACCCGGCGCGTTCGAGAGCGGATTGAAGCGTACCGCCTGGTGGGTTGCGGGAGCGGGGCTTTTCGCCCTTGCGATCACCGCCTGGGCAAGCCTTGCAAGCTGGTCGATCCACGACCCAAGTCTGAACAATGCAACGCGCGGGACCCCCGCAAACTGGCTTGCCAACTGGGGTGCGATCACTGCCGATCTGTCGATGCAGATCGTTGGACTGTGCTCGATTGCCCTGTTTCTCCCGCTGGCTGCCTGGGGGAGACATATTGCGCTGGGAGAGATTCCCGCTCGCGCCAAATGGCGTCTGGCCGCTTGGCCTGCGGGCGTTATTGCTTTGGCGGGCGGGCTGGCCGTCCTTCCGGAACCGGGCAACTGGCCATTGCCGAACGGCCTCGGTGGCATCACCGGAGACCTCACACTTTCAGCGGTGAGTTTTGTTCTCTCCTTGCTGCCCGGTGGACTGGGCAGGATTGTTGCCGGCGCATTGCTGTTGGTTGCAGGTGTTGCTGCAATCCTGTTTGCCTGCGGGATCTCGAGATCTACCCTTGAAACTCTGCGAGGAACCCCGAAACACGGCGCCCAATCGTTCGGCCAGCGTGTTGCGGGAGCGCTGGGTGGATTGTTTGCCATATTCGCCTCGCCGCTTGAGCGCTTCTCCCGAAAGGACAAGGGCGAGGACACCGGCCTGGAGGACGACTACGAAACAGACGAACCTGAATACGACCCTACGGGCCTCAATGGCCCCGAGGAAGAGGATCCGCTGCCAAAGTTCCTGCGCCGCGAGCAGGAGACCACGCAGACGGATCCGTCAGGCCGTATCGAGCCGTTTTTCGCGGATTCCAATACGCCCACTTTGAATACAGCGCGCAGTGCTAACCATGAGGCGCCGGAGGACAACTACGACGTCGCGCCCGCCGAACCCGCGAAGGAAATAATTCATATCGCGCCGCGTGCGAAGGCTGTTTCACTCGCCGCAACATTTGCCTTGCCACCCGTTAAGCTTTTGAAACGGCCGCCCTCTTCCCGGCGCAATTCCGGCATCAGCAATAAGGTCTTGCAGGATAACGCACGGCTGCTTGAGGAGGTGCTTCAGGATTTTGGTGTGAAGGGTGACATCACAAATGTCAGTCCGGGTCCGGTCGTGACCCTGTATGAACTGGAACCTGCGCCCGGCACGAAATCCTCCCGCGTGATTGGATTGGCCGACGATATTGCCCGTTCCATGAGCGCGATTTCAGCCCGTGTCGCGGTTATTCCCGGTCGCAATGCGATCGGCATAGAGCTCCCGAATGCGCGGCGTGAAACTGTGTTCCTGCGTGAGTTGTTCGAGGCAAATGAGTTCGGCAACACCGAAACCGAGCTCGCCCTTGCGCTGGGCAAGAATATCGGCGGCGAACCGATTTACGTCGATCTCGCCCGCATGCCGCATTTACTTGTTGCGGGAACCACCGGCTCGGGCAAATCCGTGGCCATCAACACGATGATACTCTCACTGCTGCAGCGCCTTGATCCGAGCAAGTGCAGGTTCATCATGATTGATCCGAAGATGCTTGAGCTCTCGGTCTATGACGGCATTCCGCACCTGTTGGCACCCGTTGTTACTGAACCAAAAAAGGCCGTCGTGGCGCTCAAGTGGACCGTCAAGGAAATGGAGGAGCGCTACAAGCGCATGTCCAAACTCGGCGTACGGAATATCAACGGCTACAATGAGCGCGTTCGCGAGGCGCAAGAGAGGGGCGAAGTCCTCACCAGGACTGTGCAGACGGGATTCGACAAGGAAACCGGAGGTGCAGTTTACGAGAAGGAGGAGATGGACTACGAACCGATGCCTTATATCGTAGTCATCGTCGATGAAATGGCGGATCTAATGATGGTGGCCGGTAAGGACATCGAGGGCGCCGTTCAGCGACTTGCACAAATGGCGCGTGCAGCCGGAATCCACTTGATCACTGCCACTCAGCGCCCGAGTGTCGATGTGGTGACAGGCACGATCAAGGCCAATTTCCCCACACGGATCAGCTTTCAGGTCACGTCCAAGGTGGACAGCCGCACAATTCTCGGTGAGCAAGGCGCGGAGCAGCTGCTCGGCCAGGGCGACATGCTCTATATGGCCGGTGGTGGGCGGATTATGCGTGTCCACGGCCCGTTCGTATCAGACGACGAAGTTGAGAAGGTTGTCCGCTTTCTCAAGAAACAAGGTGTGCCTGAGTATCTTGAGGCAATAACCGCTCACGACGACGAAGAAGGCGGATCGCTCGGCGAATTGGGCGATGAGGACGGCAGCGCCAATAGTCTCTATGACCATGCGGTGGCAATTGTGTTGCGCGACCGGAAGGCGTCAACCAGCTATATTCAACGCCGCCTCTCAATTGGATACAACCGCGCCGCAACACTGATCGAGCAGATGGAGGAAGAAGGCGTTATTTCATCAGCCAATCACGCCGGAAAGCGTGAAATCCTTGTCGGTGAGGACGCGTAGCAGAGACCGGCGTGAATTATTAATTCTGTCGTCTTCGTCAATAAGTTGACGATTTTCACCTGAATCATCTATGCCAGTATGACGAAAGGTCATTGGCATCCGCATATGACATATCCCATGAGTTTCAGAGTTGCCGCGCATCTAGCATTTCTGTGTGCGGTGAGCGTATCTGCTATTTCATTTCCCGCTGCGGGACAGGCTCCACAACCTGCGCAACAGCAGGCCGCTCCTGCGCCTGCAGACCCCGCCACCGGCTGGGCGACACAGTCGAACCCTGGAGCGGAAGACCAACAAGAAAAACCCGTTGAACAGGGCGCCCAACCCCCTGTCGTACTCTCGTCGGAGCAGATTTCCCTGATTGGCAGCATCAACGGGTATCTTAACGCGCTCAACAGCCTGGAGGGTCGTTTCGTCCAGACCGATCACCGCAATGAACGGCTGAAGGGGCGGTTCTACGTGCAGCGACCCGGCCGACTGCGGTTTGATTACGCTTCCCCAAGCAAACTGCGTATTGTTTCTGACGGGGAGTATCTTGCAATAGAGGACCACGACCTCAAAACTGTCGACAAGTTTCCGCTCGATGCGACGCCTATCCTTCTATTCCTTGGTGAGGACGTCGATTTGTTGCGTGACTCGGTGATCGTGGAAATGCGTCAGGACGAATCTGGTGTTGCTGTAACGCTCGTGGACAAGAGCGGAAATTCCGGCGGCCAGGTCCAGCTTTTCTTCAAGCGACCAAACCTGGAATTGTATGAGTGGGTGATTACAGACGCCCAGGGACTGGACACGCGGATTCAACTCGCAGACCTCGCAAGAGGTGACAAGAAATCCGCGGATTTTTTCCAGTCCTCAGCAATCGAATTGGACAATCTTGACAATAATTAATGTAGTCAAACCTGTTAGGGTTTTCTTCATGATTAACGCGTCGTTATCCATAATTATTGTTCTATTTCAATATTTTAATTCAAGTGCGTGAATCAGGCGCTGTCCAAACTCGGGGATTGGATCAGGGGTTCGTTAATTTTTTTAACGGTCAAAGATTGAAATTCCGCACAATCAGCATATCTGTATTTCCACAAGCGGGTAACGTCGATCTTCATCGGTAGTGCCCCCCGTCTAACCGTAGACGTACTCGCTTGCGCCGGTTTCCCTCCCGGCGCGCCGCGTAATAGCGGTTTTGACGCCCAACCCCCCAAGGTTGGGCGTCTTTTTTTTGAGGATGGGCTTTCTTTCGCCCGCCTGCTAGACGAATATTGGCACCAATGAAGTTTTCACTCGCCACCTGGAACATCAATTCAGTCAGATCGCGCCTGAATCTGGTGAAACGATTCCTCCAGACCTATCAGCCCGACATTCTCTGCCTGCAGGAAATCAAATGTGCAAATGGCAGCTTCCCGTCGGAGATGTTTCATTCAATCGGCTACAATCACATCGAATTGAATGGGCAGAAGGCTTACCATGGGGTGGCTACCATATCGCGCATGCCGATTGAGCGTGTTGAGGCGCGAGACTTCAACGGAAGCGGAGAAGCCCGCCATATAGCGGTCCGCGTAGCGCCGGGTGAGGCCGACAACCTGGTGGTGCACAATTTTTATGTTCCTGCCGGCGGTGACGTTCCCGACGAGAAAGCCAATCCCAAGTTCGCTCAGAAACTCGACTATCTACGTGCCATGTCGCGTTGGAGTGGCGGTCATTCGCGCAAGGATACTGGCCGACTGATCCTCGTCGGTGATCTGAATGTTGCGCCGCTGGAAACGGACGTGTGGTCGCACAAACAGCTTCTGAAAGTCGTCAGCCACACACCGATCGAAGTTGATCACATGGAAGAGTTGCGCCGTTCCCATGACTGGATTGACGTCATGCGGCAGCATATCCCTCCGGAGGAAAACCTGTTTACCTGGTGGAGCTACCGGGCCCGGGATTGGCGTGCATCAAATCGGGGCCGCCGACTTGATCATATATGGATGACGCCTGCTCTTGATCGTACGGCAACCTCGCTGCGGGTGATTGAAGAGGCCCGTGACTGGGAAAAACCGTCTGATCATATTCCGGTTCTTGCGGAATTTGATCTGAGTCAGGAATAACCGCGCTCAGATCGGCCAATAGATCCTGAACCGGTACCAGTAGCTCATTGCCCTGAGAAGCGGGGTCCATATCTCTTTCTGAACTGGAATTCTCCAACTCGGCCATTCCGCCAATTTCATCACTCGTCCCTGATGGCAGCATCATTGGCTCGGCGTCATAAATCTGCGGAACATCTAGTGGCGTGCTGCCCAGCAAGTCATCAAGCTCACGCAGTGTTTGTGCGGTTGCCGCAAGATTCTGGGTGATATTCTGCGCCAACTGCATGGCGAGGCCAGGATACTGACCCATGAGAAGGCCAATGGATTCTCGCTTCAAGCTTAAGGCAAGGCCGTCTTCTGTTGCGAATGCACTAAAATGATGGCGGGTCTCGACGATCATCGCCATGTCGGAAATGCACATGCCGGGTGAAAGCGTCTCGCCGAATTGTTGCCCATCTGAATTCCACAAGGCAACTTCGCCTTCCAGAATGATAAGGCCAGCTTCGGCGTCTGTCCCGGCAAACGCAAGCGCATCATTCGCGCGAAAGCGCACCGGAACGCCCGTCTGCAAAATAGCCAAGAGAAGCTCGCCACCAATACCCCGCATCAGCGGAACGCGCGCGAGCAACTCGGCCGCCGCGCCGTGCTGCATCTGCTCAAACTCCATACAAAGTTTGGATACGCAGTACTGGAATGGAACTCAGGAAAACGCGTTACACGCCCCGAATGGGACATCCCACTTTAGCGCGAGGCCGGGGGGGCATTGCAACAAATTTATGGCATTAATTTATAGCCACCCATCTCGGTCAGCAACAATTCCGCATTCGAGGGGTCTTTTTCGATTTTTTGGCGCAAACGGTAGATGTGCGTCTCAAGAGTATGAGTGGTAACCCCGGCGTTGTAGCCCCACACCTCATGCAAGAGCACTTCGCGTGTCACCACCTTTTCGCCTGCGCGGTAGAGATATTTGAGGATTGATGTTTCTTTTTCCGTCAGCCGGACCTTTGCGCCAGCTTCATCCACGAGGGTCTTGGTCGCCGGTCGGAACGTATAATGCCCGATCGTAAATACGGCATCTTCACTCTGTTCGTGTTGGCGCAGTTGTGCACGTACGCGAGCCAGCAAAACCGAGAACCGAAACGGTTTGGTGACATAGTCATTGGCACCGGATTCAAGCCCCAGGATCATGTCGGCATCGGAATCCTGACCGGTGAGCATGATAATCGGGCTCTTGAAGCCGTTCTTACGTAACACTTTGCAGGTTTCACGGCCGTCCATATCCGGCAGGCCGACGTCGAGCAGGATCAGATCGATATGCTCAGACTTCGCAAGTTCGAGCCCGTTGGCGGCAGAATCCCCCGCGAGTGAGTCAAACTCGTCGTGCAGTGCGAACTGCTCGCTGAGTGATTCCCGCAGGTCATCGTCGTCGTCGATAATCAGAATCTTGCGCGCTGTGCTCATAATTCGCTCTTTTTGAAAATGCTGGAGGTTTGCGTTTTGCGTATCCACTGTTGATGTAATCCCCGTTTTCGCGGTGTCAACTTGCCTATGTATCGTCTGGGGTAAACATGAAGAGGCATAAAAAACAGTCAAGAGTCCGTGAACGGACGACCTTAGATATTCGACAAAGCCTCGCACAGCCTCGGCAAGGCACCATTTCCGGCTGACCCCGGCTGGAAGTCAGTACTCTTAGTTTCGCCGGAATTGTGGCCTGAAAGCGCGATGACGAACGCTGAATGCTGCCTGGACGTTTTTAGACAGGCTGTTTCCCAATGTCGTGCCAACCACGCTCCTCGCCCGCCCATGAGCTTGCCGGTATTCCCGTCCCGCGAACGAGCGACGGTGCGATGCGATCAATGACCGCCACTACAATTGCCTCGTCACATCCAATTTCAAACCCATACCAAGTAAGCATCGTGTGATGACATATTATATAACATTGTTATCATTATGAACCGCACCGGCGCACCAAGATGCACACTCAACTGCGGGTTCCGAATATGGCCGTCCCAATGCGGACATAGGTTGCACCCAACGCGACGGCGGTTTCGAAGTCCGCGCTCATTCCCATCGAAAGCTCCGATAATCCGTTTCGGTCGGCAAGTTTCTTCAATAGTGCAAAATGAAGCGCCGGCTCCTCGCCGACAGGTGGAATGCACATCAGGCCTTCGATTATGATCCCGATGCTGCCGCGACAGGTTTCGAGAAAAGCATCGAGTTCGCAAGGGAATACACCTGCTTTTTGCGGTTCTTCACCGGAATTTACCTGAACCAGCAATCGAGGACGCCGGTCCTGACGTTCCATTTCCTTTGCAATCGCTTCGGCAATTTTTGGCCGATCAACGGTGTGAATGACGTCGAACAACGCGACCGCCTCACGCGCCTTGTTCGATTGCAGTGGTCCGATTAAGTGGAGCTCGATGTCGGGGTGGCGTTCTTTCAAACCAAGCCACTTCCCCTGCGCTTCCTGAACCCGGTTTTCACCGAATAGAAGATGACCGGCATCGATAACGGGCTCGATGCGTTCGGTGCCGAATGTTTTTGAAACAGCGATGAGTTTCACATCCCCTGGATCACGCTTGGTGCGCCCAGCCGCTGCCACAATTCTTGCGTCAACCGCGGCAATACGATCTGCCGGTGTAAGTTCGGTTTCTGTCTGGTCGTGGGTGTTCATGATGACAATCCAAGGGTTCAGACTTCTGNGCGACATTACCCCGNTATGACTTCCGCGCAAGTGCACTTGGCGAGAGAAAAAAAGCGCGTCTTGACCGGTTCGAGCTTTTTGCCCACAACGGCGCAGACACAATTAATCCCGCAGAGGAACTCACGCAATGGTGCAATCGCGTTACAATCCGCGCGAACGCGAATCCTACTGGCAGAAGACCTGGGACGACAAGGACCTGTTCAGCGCCGATGAGGGTCGTCCGGGCGAAAAATACTATGTCCTGGAGATGTTTCCCTATCCGTCGGGGCGCATTCATATGGGTCATGTGCGCAACTACACCATGGGTGATGTGGTCGCTCGCTACAAACGGGCGATGGGCTTCAACGTGCTTCACCCGATGGGCTGGGATTCGTTCGGGATGCCGGCCGAGAATGCGGCAATCGAACGTGGCGTCCATCCGCGCGAGTGGACCTACGCGAACATCGACGCCATGCGCGCCCAGCTCAAGGTCCTTGGCCTGTCGCTCGATTGGAGTCGCGAGCTGGCGACCAGCGATCCCGAATACTATGCTCAAGAACAAAAGCTCTTTCTCGATTTTCTGGCCAACGGTTTCGTTTCACGACGCACCGCCAAAGTGAATTGGGATCCAGTCGATCAAACCGTGCTCGCCAATGAGCAGGTCATCGACGGCAAGGGCTGGCGCTCGGGCGCGGAGGTTGAGCAGCGCGAACTCACCCAATGGTTCCTGAATATTGCGGAGATGTCCGAAGAATTGCTGGAAGCGCTCGACGGGTTGGAACGCTGGCCCGAAAAAGTGAGGACCATGCAGCGCAACTGGATCGGGCGTTCGGAAGGTTTGCAATTCAAGCTCGTGCTGGTGGACACAAACAATGCGTCAGCTGGCGAGTTGGAAGTCTACTCCACTCGCCACGACACCATTTTCGGTATGACATTCTGTGCTGTCTCCGTTGATCATCCGCTTGCGTTGGAAGCCGCCAAAAAAGACACAGGGATTGCCAAATACATTGAAGAGGTGCAGCGGAGCGGCACGACTGAAGAGGCCTTGGAGAAGGCTGAGAAGACCGGCCATGATCTCAGATTGCGCGTGGTCCATCCGTTTGTCGAGGGAAAAACCGTTCCCCTTCTGGTCGCCAATTTCGTTCTAATGGGCTATGGCACGGGCGCAATTTTCGGTTGTCCAGGTCACGATCAGCGCGACTTCGATTTCTGCAAGGCTCTCGGCATCGAGATTATCCCTGTTGTTGCGCCGATGGATCTCAGCAACGAGGCGCTCGACACGTATGTGCGTGACTATTCCAGCAGAAATGAAATTTATGACGGCGACGGAAAGCTCATAAATTCGGACTTTCTTGATGGTCTCACCGTGCCCGCCGCCAAGGAAGAAGTCGCAAACCGCTATGAGGCTTCTCACATGGGCGAGCGTACCGTGAATTATCGCTTGCGTGACTGGGGCATTTCGCGTCAGCGCTATTGGGGTTGCCCGATTCCCATCATTCATTGCGATGATTGCGGTGTCGTTCCGGTTCCGGAAGCTGAACTGCCTGTTGAGCTGCCCGACGACGTGACCTTCAACAAGCCTGGAAACCCCCTCGACCATCATCCTACCTGGAAGAATGTGACATGCCCCAAGTGCGACAAGGGCGCGCGCCGCGAGACAGACACCTTCGACACATTCGTTGATTCCTCTTGGTATTTCGCCAGATTTTGTGCGCCCCGCGCGGACACACCGACCATCCGTAGTGCGGTCGACTACTGGTTGCCCGTGGACCAGTATATTGGCGGTATCGAGCACGCAATTCTGCATCTGCTTTATTCACGATTCTTTACTCGTGCGATGAACTCAACCGGACATGTGGATCTCAAGGAGCCATTTGACGGACTGTTCACACAAGGAATGGTGAACCACGAAACCTACCAGCTTGAGGATGGCTCTTGGGTGGTGCCATCGGATGTCGTGATAAAGGGCGAGGGGGAGAAACGCAGTGCAGTCCTCGCCAAGACGGGTGCCCCGGTAAAAATCGGACCCATCGAGAAGATGTCGAAGTCCAAATACAATACCATTGATCCGGAAGATATTATCGGCCACTACGGAGCCGACACAATCCGCTGGTTCATGCTTTCCGATTCACCTCCTGAGCGCGACGTGCAATGGACAGAAGCGGGCGTTGAGGGTGCATGGCGTTTCGTACAACGACTGTGGCGGCTCATTGGCGAACTCGCTCCGCGCGCGTGCCCGGCCGGCAATCCCAAGCCAGAGAGTTTCAGCGACGACGCGCTTGCTCTGCGCCGCGCCGCTCACAAGGCCCTGAATGCAGTTTCGGAGGACATTGAGGCGCTGCGATTCAACCGCGCTGTTGCTCACATCTATGAATTTGCAAACACGCTTTCCGCTCAACCCGACAACAGCGAAAAAGATTATGCTTGGGCATTGCGCGAGGCGCTTGAAATATTGATTGTCCTGTTCGGCCCAATGATGCCGCATTTAGGCGAAGAATGCTGGAAGGACTTGGGAACCGGCCAGGCGTCATTGGCAGAAACACCCTGGCCGGCGCCTGAATCGTCCCTGCTGGTTGAAGATACGGTCACCATTGCCGTTCAGGTCAACGGCAAACGGCGCGATGAATTGACAGTTGCGCGCGATGCGCGGAAAGAGGATATTGAGGCGGCTGCGCTGAAGCTTGAAAATGTCATGCGCGCCATTGAGGGAAGGGACGTCAAGAAGGTCATTGTCGTTCCGCAAAGGATTGTAAATGTCGTCGCCTAATAGACCAGACAGGTCCAGCCTGAACAGCCGGAGGCGGGCGCTCGCGCTGATTGGCTCGGCATTGCTTGCCGCTCCACTCCTTTCTGCTTGCAAGCCGCTTTACGGCACGACCCAGAGTGGCGCACAGCTTAAAGATGTCATGGCGGGGATTGATATCTCCAAAATCCCCGGCCGGACCGGACAGCGTCTGCGAAATGAATTGATCTTCGCAACAACCGGCGGCGGGCACGCAGGTGAGACCCGCTACCGGCTCGATATATCGATCCGCGAATCAGTGACAAAAACACTCGTCCAGAAGACCGGTGACGCCGAGGGTGAGCTCTACAATCTTGAAGCAAAGTACAAACTGATTAGTGTCGCCGACAGAAAAGTCGTCCTTGAAGGCGTCGGTGTTGGACGTGCAGCGTTTGATAGGTTCGACCCCACTTTTGCGAATGTCAGAGCGCGCATAGACGCGGAGAACCGAGCAGCTCGCACCGTTGCCGAAAGCATCAGAACTGGTGTTGCCGGCTTTCTCTCCAGCCGGGCATGATAGAAACGCACTTCACCTGATTTTATCGGCACCAACTATGGTTGCTCTTAAAGCCGCCCAAACACCCGCTTTCGTGCGAAAGCCCGACATGCGCCTCTCGGCCGCTCTAATATACGGTCCAGAACAGTCACTTGTTGCCGAACGTGCTCGTGAGCTTACACGGAGCATTTCCTCATCCGCCCAACCCGAAGCCGAGGTCGTGCGCCTCGACGACCGGGACCTCGCCGAAAATCCTGATCGGCTTGCAGTCGAGCTGCAGACGCGATCCATGTTCGCGGAACGCCGTATCGTTCATATCAAGGCCGAGCGGCGGCTTAAGCCGGAAGACATTGAGGGTCTGCTTGATGACGGCCTGGATGCTTACCTGATCGTGGAGGCGGGCAATCTGCGGCCAACCGCCAGGCTCAGGAAATTGTTTGAGGCGCGAGGCAATGTCGCGGCGTTGCCCTGCTACGCCGATGCCGCGAGGGACATTGCAACAGTGATTGATCAAGAGATTCTAGCTGGCGGCCTGCGGATGTCTGGCGAAGTGCACGCCTATCTGGCAAGCAGGCTCGGCACTGATCCTGCGCTGGCACGCTCGGAATGCGCCAAGCTTGCAACCTATGCTGCTGGCGCCAACGAAGTAGTGGCGGAGGACGTCGACGCGATCATCGGCAATCTGGGCGCCGGACTGGTAGATGCTCTGACATCGGCAGTGGCGGAAGGAAAGACGCAGACTGCCCTGACGCATCTGGACGCGCTCATCGCCAGTGGTCTGCCACCGAATACCGCACTCACCGCACTCAATCGCCACTTTCAGCGCCTGCACCGGCTTTGCGCGGCCATCGAGGGAGGCGAGCCGGCGAGTAATGCGATCAACCATTTCCGGCCGCCGCTTCATTTCAAGCAGCGCGATGCGCTGCTTGCACATGCCCGGAAATGGAGCATGGGAGCAACCGCAGCAGCGCTTCAAAAGGTTCAGGAAACGACACGGGGCACGCGGCGGGCGCCGGGACTCGAAGCCGAACTTACGAGCAAGCTTCTCATCGTTCTTTCTTCGTAACTTATTGTTATTGTTATATTTTACGATGTTTACCAAGGAGGCGTGCGCGCAAATCCTCAAATTGCTCAAGAGATGAATAGGCAATTCTAAGTTCACCTCTCTCACCCCTTCCCGAAACAATTCTCACGGTCAGCCCAAGCGCGTCAGCGAGCTCGCGCTCCGCCGCTCGGGTGTCAGCATCCACAGGCGAAATCTTCCGCGCTTTCCCCGGTTCGGAACTTCCCTGCCGCTGCACAAGTGCCTCTACCGCACGCACGCTCAGACCCCGCCTGACAATATCGCGAGCGACGCGCTCGGCGTCGTCATGCCCGACAAGCGCGCGGGCGTGACCGGCAGATAGAGCCCCCTCCCTTATCAACTCCTGAACGCTCTCCGGCAGCTTCAGGAGCCGAAGCGTATTTGTCAGGTGGCTGCGGCTCTTCCCGACAATGCCGGCAAGGTCTTCTTGAGTGTATTTGTACGTCTTGATGAGCTGGCGGTATCCCGCTGCTTCCTCCATGGCATTCAGATCGGTGCGCTGGACATTCTCGATGATAGCGACTTCCAGGGCCTGCTGATCGCTGAGCTCGCGTACGATGACCGGCACATCGTGGAGACCGGCTGCTTGCGCCGCGCGCCAGCGCCGCTCACCGGCGATGATCTCATAGCCTGCATTCTCGTCGCCACCACTTGCCGGGCGCACGATTATTGGCTGGACGACACCGCGGGTTCTGATCGATTCGCTGAGTTCCTTGAGCTCTTCGGGCTCGAATGTCATGCGCGG